>Ga0364917_1051_pt1 | contig 46797 bp, 34 predicted proteins | sample SorcelJu500001C5_2_FD_206978 | JGI IMG/M metagenome (GOLD analysis project Ga0364917, IMG submission 206978) | Enriched cells from Trout Bog Lake Hypolimnion, Wisconsin, USA - BchlTB.June20.5000.01.C5 | ecosystem: Environmental > Aquatic > Freshwater > Lake > Hypolimnion/Profundal zone | place...
TCGGTATGGAACCCCGAAAACCGCGCACTTACCGATTTCGAAAAGCAGTACCTGAAATTCTACAGCTCTTTATATATTTATTACAGCAGGCTTGTGGATGAGCTGCTGGAACATAAACAGGCATACCCCGGACTGATCTACCGCATGGCCAGCCTGGGAATTGAAAAGTTCAGCGAAAAGCTGCCCTGGAAAACTGTTGTTTTTACAGGATTCGATGCTCTTACCTCTGCCGAGCAACATGTAATGGATGTATTACACCGTGAAGGAAAGGCTGAATTCTTCTGGGATGCCGATGAATATTACCTGAATGACAAGGTACAGGAAGCTGGTGAGTTTCTCAGGCATAACCTGAAAAAATGGGGAGGAAAAGAATTCAGATGGGTTTCCGGCAATATCAGATCCCTGCCTAAAACTATCAGGATCACCGGGGTTCCCAATAACACAGCCCAGGCTGGCTTTGCCGGTGAACTAGTGAAAGAGATCATGTCTCCTGATGAAAAAACTGCGGTAGTGCTGCAGGATGAGAACCTGCTGATCCCTTTGCTGTATTCACTTCCGGCAAGCAGCGGTGAGATGAATATAACGATGGGTCTGCCGCTTTCACAAACACCTCTCAGCGATCTGCTGGAACTCATTTTCAGGCTTCAGCTCAACAGGGAAAAGTTCACTGCGGCCCGCCGTGGAGGAGATCTTTTCTATTTCAGGGATGTACTGGCATTGCTCAGGCACCCGTATATTTCGGGCCTGTCGGCCGGGATGATGGAAGGCAATCATTTTGTGTTTGATAAAATGATTGAAGCTATAAGCACAGGCAATAAAGTGTTCATAAGAACTGATGAGATCCTGAACCCCGGCACAGGTCTTTTTTCGGCCTATGCGGATTTCCTTAAACCATTGTTTGCCGCCTGGAAGTCGCCCGAAGATGCCATACTCGCTTTGAAGCAGATCACTGGTACCTTCAGGGACCAGCTGGTTAAAAAGACTGGAACACTTGAACTTGAATACCTGTTTGCCTTTTCAAAGATCATTCAGCAGGTGGACAGTCTGCTGGGTCATAACCCGGGTACTATTAAAACCATACAATCCGTAGCACAGCTTTTCACCCAGGTAATGCAAACGGTGACGCTCCCGTTTTTCGGTGAACCGCTGAAAGGCCTGCAGATCATGGGGATGCTTGAGACAAGGAGCCTGGATTTTACAAACCTCATCATGCTTTCCTGCAACGAAAACCTGCTTCCCAGGGGCCGTTCGGGGAGTTCATTCATCCCGATCGACCTGAAAATTGAATTCGGCCTCCCTACATACCGGCAAAAGGACGCGGTGTATGCCTATCATTTTTACCGACTTCTGCAGAGGTCCGCGAATATACACCTGGTTTACAATTCCGAGCCGGGCAAACTCGGCGGAGGGGAAATGAGCCGTTTTCTTCAGCAGGTCATCAGCGAGCTTAAACGGGCAAACCCATCCGCAGTGATCAATACTGAATTGCTTGTAATGGATACTACGCCCGCCGGTATTGCAAACGCAATCAGCATTGACAAAGATGAAGCGGTGCAGGGTATGCTCGGTAAAAAGGCCGAAACCGGTTTCTCACCAACCTCATTGAATAATTTCAGGGCATGCCCCCTGAAGTTTTTCCTCAGCGACCTTGCCGGGCTGCAGGAACCTGATGAAATGGAAGAAGAGATCGATAACCGTATCCTCGGTAATATCGTGCATGACGCCCTGCACAGGCTTTTCAGGGCAGTAATGTCGAAGGACCTCAGCGCTGCTGATGTTACCGCTATGAAAGCCCGGGCCGACCAGGCCATAGATGAAGCCTGCAGCAAGGAATTCAGCGGCAGGGATGTGAATTACGGGCGTAACCTGTTATTGGTGAGGGTTGCAAAAATGATGCTGAAGCGCTTCCTCGAGGCGGAGATTTCTTTCCTGGACGAGCTTAAGACCAAAAGAGAGAAACTCAACATTGTTGCCTTGGAGCAAAGGCTGGAGCGCAGGCTGCCCCTTAAGACTTGTAACGGGGAATTGATTATTAAGATCAAAGGCTTTGCCGACCGCATTGACCAGGCAGGAAAATGTTTTAGGATCATAGATTATAAAACCGGCGCCACCGATAATAAAAGGACCAGGGTCACGGACTGGGATGAATTTGCAGCGGATGCCGACAAAGATCATGCATTCCAGCTCCTCGCATACAGCTGGCTTTATTACCCGAAAAGAGTCGATGATTTTCCATTACAGGCTGGCATACTTTCACTCAGGAAATTAAGAGAGGGGATGATTGCCGTAACCGTTCCCTCATCCGAAGAGAAAAAAGGAAATGACAATCTAACGGTTGAAGACCTCAATCAGTTTGAAACCAGCCTCAGGCAGGTGCTGAATGCAATTTTTGACACTACCACAGCCTTCACACAAACCATCGATCTGAAGATGTGCGCAAAATGCCAGTTCATTAATATTTGCGGAAGATGATCATTTTATGTCATGTTCCCCGAACACACATGCCTCATAGGTATATAATTCCGCATCCTTCCATCCGTCCCAGCTGAGGCCGGCCTTGTCACGGGCGCAGTGGCCGAGGAATTCTTCCTTGTTCCATCCGGTTTCTGCAGCCACTTGGGGTAAATATGTCCCTGAATAATACCCTTTTTTAATGTAGATCCCGTGTTTGCCCAAAACGATCTCATCAGCAGAAAATATCCTTTTCATAGGCGAAAGCACAGATATTTCTATCTCAAGCTTGTCCACCTCACCGGCAGTAACCGGCGTGAAACGTGAATCCTCGGTAGCTGATGAAACAGCCATTTGCTGAATAACTTGCCATAATGGGATATCGGCAGTAAACCTCCCGATACAACCCCTGAGCTCGCCTTTTTCCTTCAGGGTTACAAAAGCCCCGGCATGCATTTTCAGGTTTGAACTGAAATTTTTATCATCCACTTCGGGGGTTTTACGCTGGCTGATGTAAACAACGATGGTATTGCGGGCGATGCCAAGCAGGGTCTTCTCTTCTTCTTTTGTAAAACTGAAGGAGGATGAGCTTTTCCCGGCAGCCCCGGCATTGCGGCTTATTGCGATGGACCAATATCCCACGCACTGCGCATGGTCCCCGTACCTCGAGTCGCCCGAATTCATATATTGCAACGGAGTGTATGTGATCGTAGCATCCCCCGAAGTCATGTAAAGCAATGTGAGAACGGAAGTCCAGCCGCAAAGATTGGTCACCAGGCGCGGTACGTTTTTCTTTTCATATTCCTCGAGCACCTTCAGAAGGGCATCGGGCTTGTTCATGATAATTGCATCACAGGTGGCTTTATCGGTGACTTTGGCATCTTCATACTTAGGGTAATGCGAAAAATCGCTGCTTATCACGAACAGGTTCCTTTCATTGAAATACGGCTTAAGGGCTTCGGCTATACGTTTGCAGGTCTGGCTGCTCTGGCTGCCGATCACAATGGGGACTATCCTGAACGGCTTTTTCATATGGTATTGCAGGAACGGCACCTCCACTTCAATGCAATGTTCGTTGAGATCGGCATCGTACACATAGCTGAATGCCGGGTTGGATTTGATCAGTTCGTTGGCCAGCTCTATATTCACTGCCACTTTACCCAGGGGAGTCACATAATCACCCTTGTTATAGATCGAAGCTCCCATGAACGAAGCCTGGTGGCTTGAGCCGATAATAAAAATATTGTCATACACTTTGTCGGGGTCAACCTGGTTGATCCCGCTGGCAGCAACTGTTCCGGAGAACACATATCCTGCGTGGGGGCAGATTACAGCTTGCAGGTTTTTTACGGTGCGGGGTTTGGCGCTGCGGAACATCTCGGAAAGCTGGGCCTTAAGGGTATCCTGGCTTGCAGGATAAAACGTTCCTGCAACAGCAGGCTTGCGGTCGGTTTTGGGGCTGTCCTGGGGCGAGGATTTGCCGGGAAATGATAATGTGAGTGCCATAATCAATATGAATCTGAGATAACTGCACATTGTTTAGTAACTTTGGGGAAATTCCAGGTAAAGATACAAAAATATGAGAAAAAATGCAATCCGTTCGGCTCTGTTCGGCCTGGGTTTTCTCTCAATCTCCACCCAGATCTACCTGCTGCGCGAAAGTCTTATCGTATTTTACGGAAATGAGCTGATCCTGGGCATCATGCTTTCGGTATGGATGCTGCTTACCGGCGCCGGCGCCTGGCTGGGGAGGTACTTCAGTGGCATAAGGCGAAAGTTCAGGTTCATTCTTTTTCTGATGCTGCTGCTTTCGGCACTGCCCGTGCTGATGGTGATCAAGCTCGATCTTTACCGGGCATTGGTTTTACCTGCCGGGACCATGGCCGGGCTTAATGATGTGATATATGCGGCATTCCTTGTGCAGCTTCCGTTCTGCCTGGTCAATGGCTTCCTGTTCTCCTCCCTCAGCACCCTGCTGAGAAGGGCCGGCAATGCATACTCCATTGAATCCTTCGGAAGCATGGTTGCCGGAACAATCGTTAATTTCATCCTTCTCTGGTTGTTCCCAGCCTGGCTGAGCCTGTTCCTGGTTAGCGGATTATACCTGGTCACCGTAGTGTTTTTCTCATTCAGTTTCCAGAACAGGATGGTGCCTTTGCTTGCCATTTTGGTCTCAGGCCTCCTTTTATATGCGCTTTTCAGGGCCGATGCAAGGGGCGTAGGATATCGTTCGATGTATCCCGGCCAATCGGTCATAGAAGATAAAGAAACCCCTTACGGCCAGCTGGTCATTACCACCGGCTCATCCCAGCTGAACTTTTATGAGAACGGCCTGCTGATGTTCTCTTCGGGCGACAATATCAACAATGAGGAAAACGTGCATTACGCCATGGTCCAGCATCCTGCACCGAAAAATATTTTGCTGGTGTCGGGAGGTTTATCCGGGGCTATCAGGGAAATCATGAAATATCATCCCCAGAGGGTGGATTACGTGGAGTTAAACCCGGCCCTGCTCCGGCTTAAGGTAAATTCCATCAAAGACCTTGAAAAGAAAGCGGTTTTCCTGCATGCAGGGGATGCCAGGAGGTTCGTGAAAAACTCATCCGCAGTATATGATGTTGTTTTAATACTGCTGCCTCCTCCTTCAAGCCTTCAGCTGAACCGTTTATATACTTCTGAATTTTTAAAAGAATTAAAATCGCGGCTGTCGCCGGATGGCATCGTCTCGTATAGCCTGCCCACTACCAGCGATTACGTGAGCCATGCCGGTGAAAGGCTTAATTCAATCCTTTACACGACACTGAAAGAAACATTCAGGAATGTATTGCTTGTACCGGGAGGAAAAACATATTTCATCGCCTCCGATTCAGAGCTGAGCCTTGATATACCCGGGATGATAGCACGTAAAGGGATCCCCACATCCTACGTGAACAAATATTACCTGGATGTTTCACAGATGAAGGAACGGTCGGATTACATGAAAGCCAACCTCTCACCGTCCGAGGGAATCAACAACGACTTCAGGCCGCTTATGTTCTTTGCCCAGATGAAATACTGGATGAGCTATTTCGACCGTCACTACATCGCCTTCTTCCTGCTATTGCTACTGGTCGTCATGGTCGCCCTGTTCAATCTTACTCCCGTTAACACGGGCCTGTTCACAGGGGGTTTTACTGCAGGCGCATTCCAGGTGCTGATCCTAATTTCACTTCAGATTTATTGCGGGTATGTTTTTCAGCTGACAGGGTTCGTAATTATGCTGTTCATGCTGGGACTGGCGCTGGGAAGCCTAGCAGGGGCCAAGTGGTTAAGGAATGATCCCTTCAGGATGTACCTGGCCTTACAGATGAGCCTTGCAGCGCTATCGGTACTGATACCGCTGGCCCTTGTAATGATCGGCCGGATGGGGTTGCCCTTATGGATGATACAGGCAAAAGCTGCAGGTATCACCCTGGTTCTTGCCTTCCTGGTAGGAATGGAGTATTCCCTGGCTTTCCGCCTTTCAGAGAGAAATAAGGCCCTGGCCGTGTCAAAAAACTACTCGGCCGACCTGTTTGGCTCAGCACTTGGCGCTTTCATCGTGCCGGTTTTTCTTTTTCCTTTACTGGGGCTGATGAACACGGGTTATGCACTGGCTTTGCTCAATACAGCCGGGGCAGCCGCCTTGTTCATAAAGCGCAGAAATTTCGTACCTTTATAGAGTGAAAACCAAAGGTAGTCAGCGGTTCAGTAAGCGGCAGTTCCTCCGCCTCGGTATTGCCTCGCTGGGTGTTGCAGCAGCCGGCATCAGTCCATTCCGCAGCCTTGCCAAAAAACTCACCGATATGAATGCAGGTACGCCTTCTCCCCCGGCAGGACCCGGTAAATACAGCAAAGAATCACTGTATTATGTTCTTACACCAAAGGGTGTCAAATGCCAGCTTTGTCCCAACCAGTGTGTCCTTAAGGAAGGGCAAGAGGGGCTTTGCCACAATCATGTTGCTTACGATGAGAAAATCTATTCAATTGCCTACGGAAACCCCTGCAGCGTGCATATTGACCCAATAGAGAAGAAGCCATTGTTCCATTACCTGCCATCGGCCGAAAGCTTCTCCATAGCCACCGCAGGCTGCACCCTCGCCTGCCTCAACTGCCAGAACTGGGAAATATCCCAGGTAAGCCCGAAAACCACCAAAAACGTTGAAATGTTCCCGGCCCAGGTCGTCCAGGAAGCTGCTGCAAATGGCTGCAAAACCATTGCCTACACCTATTCTGAACCTTTGTCGTTTTACGAATATACCTATGATACGGCAAAACTGGCAAGGGCCAGGGGGATCAAAAACCTCCTCATCAGCAACGGGTATATTAATGAGAAACCTTTACGGGAACTTGCAAAATACATTGATGCGGCAAATATCAACCTCAAATCATTCACTGAGGATATTTATGCCAAACTCAACGGGGGCAGCCTCGAACCCATTCAAAGGACTCTTAAAATACTGAAGGAAGAAGGGGTGTGGCTCGAGATCACGAACCTTATCGTCCCCAACTGGACCGATAAAATGGATGTGATCAAAGAGATGTGCGAATGGCTTGTCGCCAGCGGCTTTGCCGGTTACCCGCTGCACTTCAGCAGGTTTTTCCCTTTGTATAAGCTGACCAGCATCCCGTATACTCCTTTGTCAACCCTTGAGCAGGCCCGCGAAATCGCCCGCAAGGCTGGCATCAACTATGTTTATATAGGGAATGTTCCCGGTACGGATTATGAAAATACTTACTGCCCCAAATGCAAAAAAATGCTCGTTGAACGCAGGGGCTTTACCGTGACTGCAAATAATATTAAAAACAGCAACTGCGGGTTTTGCGGTACCCGAATCAATGGGGTGTGGGGTTGATGAGTGATAAGCCACGAGCCATGAGCCATAAGTGATCCGGGGATCAAGACTTTCTCTTTTCAATACCCCAGGTCGAGACATACCGGCAGGTGGTCAGAAAACCCTCCTTCGTATCTTAACCCGTTATAAGTCCTGAATGGCTTGCTGCCGAAATATTTCGCATCGTCTTTCAGCAGGAAACCTTCCCTGAAAATTTTTACCGATGCGGGGATGTACCTTAACCGGCCCGGCCCGGCAAACAAGCTCTTGCTGATCATAAACTGGTCAAGTAAGCTCCAGATACCCTTGTAGCGGTGGGAGCCCTGCCTGCCGCAAAGGGGATACATCAGGTTCACCAGTCCCGACGGGGAGTTTAAAGAATCGGGAGGGACTGCGTGAAGAGTATTCATAATGCTGGCAGATGTCGGCTCGTCGTTGAAATCGCCCATCACCAGTATCGCTGATCGTGTGTTGATTGCAAGCAGCGAATCGATGATTTTCCTGAGAACCGTTGCGACATAATCCCTCCTGGGCTGGGAAACTGCATAGCCTCCCCGTCGTGATGGCCAGTGATTGATCAGAAGGTTCAGCGTGTCATGACCAGGTACTTCGCCCTGAACAAAGAGGATCTCCCTGGTGCGGGCCGAAGTGTCGAACGGGAATGAGATTCTGTAAGGCCTGGAATTTATCACCCTGAAGACCTTCGCCCGGTATAATAGGGCCACATCGATGCCCCTGAGATCAGGGGATTCATGGTGGATCATCCTGTATCCGAAAGATTTCAGAGGGCTGTCGTAAATAAGCTTGTTCATCACGTACCTGTTTTCTACCTCGCATAAACCTATAATACCCGGAGCATCCCATTGTCCTGCCGCAAGCAGGGTTTTTGCCACATGGTCCAGCTTGTTGCGGAATCGTTTGTAGTTCCATCGCATGGTCCCACCCGGGGTAAACTCATTATCCAGCTTTGTCGTATCATCATAAGTATCGTAAAGATTTTCCACATTCCAGAATACCACCCTGACAGAATGGCTCATGCCTGAATTTCTGGGCCGGGATTCTGGGAAAACGGACTTAGGCCTGTAAAATAATCCCGAATCATTTCTTTCAGTAAATGAATTATTTAGATTAAATAAAGTAAAAATAATAAGAACAAAATTCATATTCTGCACGGTTTTTGTTGTAAGTATCAGCCTGAAAATTGCCAGGGATTTCGTCATGGAATAAATCCTGTCACATACTTAATCCGGGACAGGCTTAAAAGTGATATATTGATGGTAAAGAAAGCATTAACAATACTTTAACATATTCATTAACAGTTTTTAACGGGTGAACTATAATACTAGACAATGGAGGGCGTTTTGTATTGAAATAGCGAAATAGCGAAAAGCGAAAAGTGTTTGGCAAAGCCATAATGAGCGCGCAAATGAAATAAACAATTGCTGCAAATAAAAGCGAAAAAACATGATAAGTATTTCGCCTTTCGCTTTTCGCTATTTCGCCATTTAATTAATAAATCATATAAGCCATGAAAAAATATCTTGGAATTTTTTTGATCGCAGTCATGGGTGGCGCAGTATCACTTGGGCTTTACAAAGCAATTGAGAAGAAAAATACCGTTTATTATTCAAAACCGGAGGGGATACCGGCCCGGCAGGTTGCGTTGTATAGCCCATCAGGACCAGGCAACCTTCCCGATTTTGAAACTGCCGCATCCATTTCGGTGCATGCAGTGGTACATATTAAATCGGATTTTCAGCAAAAAAGCATGGTTTACGACGATTTCTTCCCGTTTTTCAATTTCGGCAACCCTGGCCGGCACGAGTATGTTAATCCATACAGCGCAATGGGCTCTGGTGTAATTGTTACAACCGACGGGTATATTGTCACGAATAACCATGTAGTGCAGGATGCGGTAAATGTGACGGTTACACTGAATGATAAAAGAGTGTATAAAGCTACGGTGGTCGGAACCGATCCAAGTACCGACCTGGCAGTTATCCACATTGACGAGAAGAACCTTCCGTATCTCGTTCTCGGAAACAGTGATGATGTAAAAATAGGGGAGTGGGTCCTGGCCGTGGGTAACCCGTTCAATCTCACCTCCACTGTCACCGCCGGGATTGTAAGTGCAAAAGCAAGGGATATCAACATCCTTGGTTCCAAAGGCGCCGTTGAATCATTCATCCAGACCGATGCTGCGATCAATCCCGGGAACAGCGGGGGCGCCCTGGTTAATACCAAGGGTGAACTGATTGGAATAAATGCTGCAATTGCATCGGGTACAGGATATTACACGGGATATTCCTTCGCAATCCCTGTGAATATTGTTAAGAAGGTCGTTGAAGACTTTATGAAATACGGTAAGATACAGAGGGCGTTTCTCGGGATTGCTTACCATGAAATCGATGATCAGTTTGCAAAGGATAAAGGGCTCAGCAGCCTCAGTGGGGTGTATATTGAGGATGTAGTGCCGGGAGGCTCCGCAGAGAAAGCCGGAATAAAAACAGGTGACATCATCACAGGTATACAGAACAAACCTGTAAACGGCAAATCGGAGCTGATGGAGACCGTTTCGCAGCTGAGCCCCGGCGATGTTGTAACTGTTTCTTTGATACGTGACGGGAAACAGATCGAACTGCCGGTTACTCTTAATACTGAAAGCAGCAAGACGGCAGTTGCGGTGAACGAAAACAAGCTGTCGATGTTCGGAGCCACGTTTGAACCCCTCAGCGACAAGGAGAAAGCGAAATACAGGCTTAATTACGGATTTAAGATAACCCGTATTGAACCTGGTAAATTCAGTGAGGCAGGCATCAGGACAGGTTTTATCCTGGTAAATGTTGACCGGCAGCTGGTAACTTCGACATCCCAGCTCAAAGAAGCACTTAGCAGCAAGGAAGGCGGAGTGCTGCTCGACGGGCTTTATCCCAATGGGATGAGGGCTTATTACGGACTGGGGTTATAGAAGCAACCCTTTTGGCCTTTTACCGGTCTGTTATTGATACATAGCCCCGGCTTGATCCAGGGCCGGTGTCTGCCCCCGAAGGGCGGAAAGTTTCTGGAGATCTCTAGAAAGATGTTATTATGAGACAGCTTAAAATTTCGAAGTCCATCACAAACCGTGAGACGGCTTCTTTAGATAAATACCTTGCAGATATAGGCAAAGAAGAACTTATCACTGCCGAAGATGAAGTGAGCCTTGCACAACGTATAAGGCAGGGCGACCAGTTTGCCCTGGAGAAATTGTGCAAAGCAAACCTCAGGTTTGTGGTGTCTGTGGCAAAACAATACCAGAACCAGGGGCTCAGCCTTCCCGATCTTATCAACGAAGGAAATGTTGGGCTTATCAAAGCGGCAGGGAGGTTTGACGAGACCCGTGGTTTCAAGTTTATTTCTTATGCTGTATGGTGGATCAGGCAGTCGATACTCCAGGCATTGGCAGAACAGTCGAGGATTGTGAGGCTTCCCCTGAACCAGGTCGGTTCGCTTGGTAAGATCAATAAGGCTACATCAAAACTGGAGCAGATCTACGAAAGGCCTCCTTCGCTGGATGAACTTGCCAGGGAAATGGATATCCCTGAGCATAAGGTTGCCGAAACCATGAAGATGGGAACACGAACTGTTTCAATGGATGCACCGATTGACCAGGATGAGGAGACCAAACTGCTTGATGTTTTTGTTGACGTTGACACACCCGATACCGACGAGAACCTGATCCGTGAAAGCCTTGCCATGGAGGTACAGCGTTCACTTGCCACCCTGACCGAGAAAGAGAGGGAGATCCTGAACATGTTCTATGGCATAGGATGCCCGCATAGTTATACCCTCGAAGAAATAGGATCCGCTTTTGACCTGACCCGCGAACGAGTGCGGCAGATCAAGGAAAAAGCTATCAGAAGACTAAAGCATTCTTCAAGGAGCAAATTGCTCAGGGCTTACCTCGGATGATCCCAGGCAGTATCAGAGGTATTCGATCTTTACAGTCTGGATGAGGTCGGGGTGGAGGCTCAAGGCCACAGGACAGTTCCTGATGATATGCTCGATCACCCTTTTCTGCTGGTCTGTATAACTGTTTGGCGGGAAGGTAAGTTCCACTATTATTTCACCAATCCTCCTTGGATTATCAGCCATTATTTTGGTTACATTCCAGCTTGCCCCGTCAATATTGAAGCCGTGGGTCTTTGCTGCAATGCCCATGATGGTGATCATGCAGCTGCCAAGTGAAGTTGCCACAAGGTCGGTGGGTGAAAAGAATTCCCCCTTGCCCTGGTTGTCCACTGGCGCATCGGTGACCAGTTTTGTTCCTGACTGAAGATGGGTTGCTTCGGTGCGAAGGTTCCCTGTATATGTCGCTTTTACTGTTGCCATGTTGTTTTTATTTATAACCTATCGCCGGGTAACCTACCCAGTGTTTGATATTTGCTTTGGCGGTGACTCCCATTTTGAGGTCATCCACCTGAATGGGTTTCTGGCTGATGGATGTGGAGTATCCCATCAACTGGCCTGAAGAAGGATTTGAATGTTGCAGTTTCTCAAGCTGCAAAAGGGTAAGCATCCCGAATGGGACTGAGTACCTTCCGCACCAGGTCCATTTGTATGTGCGGTAATTGGTGTCCTGAACAGTATACTTTGTGAATTCCTGTATCTTATTTTCACTGACAGGCCCCAGAAGGCATCCCCTCATTATCTCATATTCATGGTCTACGGCTTTTTTGAATCCGGCGCTGTCACAACCATAAAAAGCATAGTCGGAACCGCCCCAGTCCTCGCAGCCATAATGTACTGCATCTGAAGATGAAACGATGGCATAATCCCTCCCTATCTTCAGGTTCATGTTGTTGTACTCTCCAAGATCGTCCAGGGCGCCGGCCAGGGCTGAAGAAAGCATTTTCATGGTCCCGAACGACATGGCCGGTATCAGAATTGAAACGATCTCAACCCTTTGGTTGTAATACTGCAGGAAAGGAATTATGGCTTCAACCGAATGTTCGGTTTGCTGCAAGCTGTCATTAACGATATAGGTTGATTTAGGAAGTTTGTTCATAATGGCTTCCCTGAGCCCCGACACCTTTACTGGACCGTATGGTTCCTGCCAGTAATCATAGGAATCGAAAACCATCTTGTTCTCAACGTTGAATTTTTTAGCCTTATGAGCTACTCCCAGCAGGATGACCGTCCCGGCTTTCACATTCGCCAGAAGTGCGGGATAAAGCCATCCAACGTAAGTATAATCATCATGAGGTGAAACGGCAAATTTCCAGGAGGTGTACTTTTTTACCATGTTAACATCCCTGGCTTCATTGAGATTTTGTGCTTGAATCCGGTTGATCCTTTTCATGAGAGAATCCAGCTGCCATGAGCGGGTGGCAAATCCGACAGGATCGACGGGTTTGCGAATACGGTAGGCGGGGGTTCCGCCAACCAGGACAATAAGTATCAGACCTATGCAAACAATATTACGAACTTCCTTCATTTTGTTGGAATAATAACGATAATTTTGCAGCCACAAGGTACAAAAACTTAATGTAATAGAGATTCTGAGTGATGAATGATGGACCAAACGGATATTCTTTTCTTGAGAGCCAGCCTAATTTTCGTTCCCTTGAGGGGATCCTGACCCGCAGCGGACGGAGGTTCAGGAAAAACCTTGTATACCGGAGCGGCAGCCTGAATAAACTGAGCCTGAAAGACAAAGCAAGGCTAGAGGAAATCGGGCTGGCCCTGGTCATAGACTTCAGGTCCGACAGGGAGGTGATGTCGCATCCCAGCGACATGATCTCCACGGTTAAACAAACCTTCAGGATCACCATTGCTGATGCGGCCCGTGACAGGGCTATGGAATTTCTTGAAAAAAGCGATGCAAAAGGGCTTGAACAAGTCCTGGTCGGGGATTACAGGAGGATGATAAAGGATGACAGTGGCCATTTTGCTGAATTTTTCCGTGTGCTGGAACAGACTGGCGATCTTCCCCTGGTATATCATTGTGCTGCCGGGAAAGACCGTACCGGCATTGCAACGGTATTGCTGCTTTCGGCTCTTGGCGTGGATATGGAAACTATTATGCGGGATTATTTCCTTAGCAATGTTCGCCTGGGTTCCTTTATCGAAAAACTGATAAAAAAATTATACGAGCAAGGGAAGAATGGGGAGATCATAAGGCCTATGATGGAAGTCAGGACTGAATACCTCAAAGCCGCTATTGATGAGATCGACACTTCGTTCGGGGGCATGGAAAATTATCTCAGCCATGTACTGAAGGCCGATACAGAACTTCTAAAAGCTAAGTACCTCGAATAAATGTCACCGAACGCTTTTCGCTACCTCGCTATTTATTTTTGCCTACTCTGCAACCGGCAGCATTTTAAGCCGGTAACCGACTCCGGGTTCAGTAGTGAGGAGTTCCGGTACCGACGGATCACGTTCGATCTTTTTCCGCAGCTGGGCTATATGCACCCTCAGGATCTGGGCATTGTCGGCATACGGGGCACTCCAGATTTCCCGGCTGATAAATGAATGAGTTAGCACCTTGCCGGCATTCCTGATAAAGATCAGGAGAAGCGAATATTCAGTTGCGGTAAGCTTGACCTCTTCCTTGTTGAACCTCGTAACCCTGCTGTTGATGTCAACTTCGAGACTTCCTGAGCGGAAGACCGGCGATTCATCCATTCGCAGTGAATGTCGTATTGCAACCCTTATCCTGGCCAGGAGTTCGCCGGCATTAAACGGCTTTGTGAGGTAATCATCGGCTCCTGAATCCAGGGCTTCGATCATAACGGATTCAGAATCCTGGACCGTAAGAACAATAATGGGTACTGCCGACCATTCCCTGAGTCGTTTCAGAACGATCAGGCCGCTCTCATCAGGCAGGCCAAGATCCAGAAGGATCACATCAGGATGGTTCATTGTTACTGCCAGCATGCCATCTTTTGCAGTACCGGCTTCGAATACTTTGTATTCATTGCTTTCGAGGGTCATCCTGAGCATGCGGCGGATCTGAGCCTCGTCGTCAATGATGAGTACTTTGTATTTTATTTTGTTCTTTTCCATATCATATTTCAGATTTGAATTTCATTGTAATTTTTAAACCTCCCTGGGGGTCATTGGCTGCCCGAATGATCCCGCCGTGAGCTTCAACAAAGGCCCTTACTATTGCAAGCCCCAGGCCCGTGCCCCCGCTTTTCGAACCCGGAACCCTGTAAAATTTTTCAAACAGGTGCTCCAGGTTGCATTCAGGAACACCCGGGCCATTATCTTTAATGGTGACTGACACTGTATCGGATGAATCATTGCCAGCAATGATCTCGATTGTGGTTCCTGCCGGAGTATACATTATAGCATTCCTGAGGAGGTTTACCAGTACCTGCCTCAGGAGGATGATATCAGCCCGAATCAGTGAAAGATTGTCGGGGATGCTGATATTGAGCCGGTGGTTATTCAATTCAGATTTCAGGTCCATGACCACCGAGCCGACAAGATCAGCAATGTCGCAGACCTGGAGATTCAGTTTAAGCAGCCCTGATTCGATTCGCGACATGTCAAGAATGTTCTCAACCAGGTTGTTCAGCCTGTTTGAAGCAGAATCCAGCTCTGCACAGATCTGGTCCCGTTTCTCAGTTTCGGATGAGGTCCTGGTATGCTTGAGGTTGTCAACTGCAGCCGAAATTATTGCTATCGGAGTGCGCAATTCATGCGATACACTATTTAAAACGGCCTGGAAAAGTTTCTCGGAATGTTCAAGAAGCCCTTTTTCAATATCCTTTTCAATGGTGATCTCCCTGACCAGAGTGGAGGCGATAATGGTGATGAAGGATTTCAGGAGTATGATCTTGTCCTCATCTGAAGTCATGCCTTCGTTCAGGGCTATACCTATAATGCCAATAGTCTCACGCGGGTCGCGCAGGGGGTAAAACGTAATCCCTTCCGAATCAGCCTTAATGTCGCCCGGGTTTCCTGTACTTGCCTCAAAGAAAAGATCACCGGCCTTTGAAAACCCTGAGGGATTATGAAGGCTTGAATTACCGTATGGTATATCGGCAAGCCTCCTGCTGTCCTTGGCTTTGATGTATATAACCGCTTCCTGTCCGAAATTCTGCTTAATGCCATCCTCAGAGATCCTTAAAACATCAGGAATGGATTTTGCATCATTCATGGATTCAAGGAAATTGTTTAATATGATCAGCCTTTCCTGGCTATTGCGGAGTACGGTCTGGCTCTTTCTAACCCTGGTGATGAGAATAACAAAAACAATTCCTACCAGGAGGTCGGCAATATTGGCAAACAAATCTTCCAACTGGTCTACCGAGAGGGTGAACAGGGGCTCCTGGAAAAAATAATCCCAAACGAGTACATTTAATATTGCTGCAAACAACAGCGGCCATCTGCTTAAAAAAAGCGCCATCAACGCGACAACCATAAGCAGGATCAACCCTACGCTGAAAGTTCCCAGTACGAGACGCAAAGGGAAACAGATCGCGGCGGCTACTGCAATGACAACAAACGCAATCAGGTACTCACTGAAATCCGAACGTGACGAATACTTCCGCAGGCTGGTTTTGAGCATTTCAGGAATATTTCTCATTCAAACCTAATCATTTTTTTTCAGACTCATTTAGTTTAATACAATATTATGCCTCCCTGGAAGCATGTACGAAGAACGTTATAATATTATTAACAGCTGATAAATTTATGGATCAGCCATATAAAGATTTGGTAAAGCAATAGCAGGAATTTTCGGAAATTAATAAATTGCCGAAAAACTTCGTATCTTTAACTCCTAAATTTTAAACCTACCGACCAACAATGACCTCCAGGTATATTATTCTTATCTGCTTAGTTATCCTCGCTGCATTTTCCAGCTGTAAGAAAAATGACAGTACGCCGTATGTGTCTTATTCTTACAACGGCCCAGGCGCTGCCGGTGACATACTTACATTTACCGTCAACGAAACAGGAGGAGGCTACAATATTTATAATGAGACGAATAATCGTTATGACAATGGTTCATTTACGGTGTATACGAATGAACTTAACGGGCTTTACAAGGTCTTTGTAAGGGGGGCATTTTATTACGCTGTGGAAATGCCAGGCCAGGTTTTTACCGGGAATTTTCCCACAGCCAGGCTTAATGCTGATCTTTCGTTCGGAATCACTCCGCGCTTGCTTTCAGGCAGCGGATTTTCAGGGAATTATGTTTACCTGCATGTGGGAAATGTGGCCGTGAACGGCAGCACGCAGAACAAGGAATGGGGGATACTTTCGATACTTCCCAACGGGAAATGGACAAAACAGGCCTATTGCAACGATACCGGCACTATTATTGCCCTTATGCCCGACGAATATTCAGGGCAGGTGCCTCCTGTAAATCCTTCGGATTCAGGAACCTGGTCAATAAATTCATTTAACCGCAACCGCCTGGTCATGGCCGGCGGCATTTCGGGTGATTCACTTACCGGATTTGCTTTTGTAAGTGACAGCGGAAGTGTTTTTAACATGGACCTTGGCTTTGGACAAGGGTTTCTATATGGGCTTAAACTGACAGACGGCAGCACAAACCCGATTAAAGGCAATTTCGGGTATACCGATATCCGTTATGATGCAACAACAGGCGGAGGTAAATTCGTTAATAATGATACAACGCACAGTTTGGGCTGGTGGAGGGCTGATTCATATGGCAAAGTGAAGAATGGTTCATTCGGAGTCCTTAACCAATGCCAGGTATTGAAAAATGTTTATTTCACGAAAAACAACATTTTTGCAGGAGACACCGTGGATTTCTACAGTGTGGTATCGGGGCCATATTTCATGGAATTTCAGTTCAGCCACAATAAGTTCCGTTCATACGGACTTGGCGCCAGGCTGCCCTAGGGAAGTATTTTTTCGATCAGGCCCTGTTCCCCGTCAAGCCTTATTTTTTCACCTGTTTTCAGGAATTTTTTAGCTCCTTTTGCAGCAACAACTGCCGGAATGCCATATTCCCTGGCTACGACCGCGCCATGTGACAGGGGACTGCCGATCTCGGTGATCAGCCCGGCGATTATACTGAAATAAGGGGTCCATCCAATATCGGTAAACGAGGCAACCATGATCTCACCTTCCTTCAATTGCTCAGCATCTTCAAGTGTATGAATTATTCTTACCGTAGCTTCAACAATTCCGCTGCTGACAGGCGTTCCGGCAAGCTGTCCTTCTTTAAGTTCAAAGGGCTGTTCTTCTTCAAGAGGTTCAGGTATGCCGAAGCTTATCTCTTCAAAAAACAGTTTATCCGTCTCGGCGAGAAGTTCACGCCGCCTTGCAGCTTTGGTTTTCCACCCCGGGTCCTTATCAGCAATAAGCTTCCCGATTTCCTCATGGGTGAGAAAGTACACCTGGTCTGGATCGTCAAGCAATTGTTCTGAAATTAACTTAAGGGCCAATGCATTATACCCCCTGCGGATGGTATCCACCATCTTGATCGAAAGCGCCTTGGTTATCTCACGCCTGGCAACAGCTTTCCTTGCTGTAGGGATCATTGAACGCAGGATGATCCTTGTAACGGGCCTGAGTTTGCTTAATGCAAGAGTAATTTCTTTTTTAGTATCATGAGCCACATGCCTCACTTCTCCTGCTTTTACCCGCGTTTGAAGGATCTGTATTAACTGGACAGGCTTTTCTGCCCAGGTCTTCTCTCTCAGCTCGGATTCCCTTACGCAACGGTGGCCGTGGCGTTCGAGGAAAAGCCTGAATTGCTCACGGATCTCTTCCGGGGAATTTTTTTCGATCAGCTCCAGGGCCCCGGCTGAAGCGGACTGTATGAACATCTCACAAAATTCCTTATGTGAACGGATGGTTTTGGCAAACCTTTCAAGGGTTTTCACCGCATCAGCACTTTCAATCTCAGGAATATCCAGAAGAAGCATCGTGGCAATATGGTGATCGGAAGCTCCGGGTTTCCGTTTATCACCTGTCATTATTCTCATGAAAGCTGAATACATCGTACCGCTTTGTGCCGATGCCATAAGGTGATGGCCGAATCCAATCCCCAACAGAAGCCTTCCTTCTTCCAGTTTTTCATGCAGCTCAGCCGCTGGAAGTGAGATGTCGATGCGGAAGCCGGCTTCAAGGCTTCTCAGTTCTTCGAGATACCGGCCGGCCCTTAAAGTGGTTGATATCTGCCTGATAAAATTCAGGAACCTCACAGGGAATGAAGCTTCAGGAAGCACTGCAGGAAGTCCGTCGAATACTTTTCCGCTCAGGGCAAATTGCACATCTTCCGGCTTATTCAACCATATCTTTTTGGGATAGTCCATCATATTGCTCATATTGATGAACAGCCTGTTATAGAACATCTGGATGTACCTGGGCCCCGAACGGTCGCGCATTCTGAATGCCCCCCCGCGCTGGGCCAGGAGTACCATTCCGTAATCAATAGCTTCGGCGCTCACCGAAGATGTAAGAGGGGTTGCAACTCCCGGCATCATCTCACCAATGTTGCCAAGGGTCCAGATGTCGTTGCTTTCGCCCTTCACGGTATCCAGTTCATTGAAGTGAACCCCGCTGAGGGCGGTGACAGGTCTTACCTGCAGCCAATTGAGGATTCCCGAACCGTCAATGGCCCATTCCAGGTCAACAGGGGTATTGAAAAAACACTCGGCTTTTTTTGCCCCTTCAACGATCTGACCCAGCAGGGTTTTATCAATCAGGAGATCGTTCTTTACAGCTTCTGTTCCGAGATTTGAACCGCTGCGGAATACTTCATAATGAAATGCATCCTTTTTCCCGCTTACAAGGTCTTCACCCTGGCCTGCAACAGCGTTGACCATAATTTTATCACGGCGGTTATTTACCGGGTTGACAGAAAAAACCACACCCGCCACCTTCGCATCAACCATGTTCTGAAGTATCACCGATATTCTCAGGTCTGCCCCGGACAACAGGCTTCCCGAGTACGATTTTACACGCCCGGCACCTGCAGCATCTATACATTTTATAATTGCCGATTTGACCTCTTCGAGAGATTGAAGATGCAGGTAAGATTCGAACTGCCCGGCAAAGGATGCAGAATGCCCGTCTTCACTTACTGCGGATGAACGTACAGCCTTGGGCCCCGGCCCCAGTTTCCCGAGATGGTGCATAATGGCAGCATCCTGCAGCTCGCCTGGTTCAGGATGAAGGAGAACCACAGCTTCAGGTACATTAAAACCTAGTTCTTTGAGGATCTTCAGGCCTTTTGCCTTTCCGCCAACCGGGTGCCCGTCGATTTCGCTAAGCCGGAGTATCAATTTCTTAATATGGATCAGTCAATGTTATATTTGTCGGCATGGAACCCGAATTCAACCATCCCCAAACCGTCAACACCATCGAATTTATAGGTGCCAATAGCTTCACGCATCTGGTATTTGCCATCCATCATGTATGGAAAATGGCCGTTCCTCTGGAATTCGACTTTATGCTTTGCCCCGCTGCGGCAGATAATGTCAATAAAACCATGGTCGGGCAGTAACTTCTCGCGTGAAATCGTTTCCAGGTCCGTGCATTCAATGATCGCATCGGTATGCCCGTCGGGATGTGTAATGAACCCTGCTGTGAGCCTGCCGAGGAAATCCCATTTGATAGTGGTAACGGTCCAGTGCATCCCTTTATCCGATACTCCCGTGATCCAGTAATGCCTGTCCCAGGTCAGCCAGGTCCTCGAACCGAAAGAATGATCCCTCGATGCCATCATCTCCAGAGGGTAAACCTGGCCATCCAGCGAAATAGTTCCGGTGAACAAACCTGTCTGCTCATAATGAGTCTGATGGGTGTCCTTCATCCTGAAGAAGAATTCCCTGCTCCATTTCTCATCAGCAATTGCCCTGGCAATCATCTTCTGGTCGGAGCTCCTTGCAAAATCATAAATTTCATGTTCGCCGGTAAAAAGCATGTCGGTTTTACACTGGTATGATTTGCCCTGTTCGTCGGTAACTGGCCCGTCATAGGTAATTCTCCATTCTTTCCCCACAACTGTGTTTTCCCATTTCAGGTTCCCCATCTGGAATCCATCACCATCAGGTCCCGGGTCAGTTTTCAATCCGAAAAAACCCCTTCCTTTAATGAAAAAATCAAACCACCATTCATGTTGCCTTTTAGGCCCTCTGAATGCCATACGGGCGATAAAGGCATTCCCTGCTTTATCACCGCCATAGAAATACGAGCTGTCGTTAGGGTAGGGCTGGCTCAGATCAATGTGTTTCTGTTCAAGGTATTCAACAGGAAACAACCTGTTTTTTGTGCGCTTCACCATCTGGCGGGCAATTAAGAACTTCAGCATAACAAATTTTTTCGCAAACTTAGCCTTTTTTGGTGAATTTTCTAAGGAATTATTAAGGAAATGCAGCCCGGTTCATTCGATGGTCTCGGTGAGCTTTTCAATCATGATTAGCTTGTTCCCCTGCAAAGAAAGCCTGATGGCCTGCATGCCGAATTCGTAATATATCTCGAAATAAGCCTTGTCGGGTGGCCTGACAAGGAACCTGCTGTGGCTGTATGGCATTTGCTCGTTGAAATTATGCCGGGTAAGCCAGGATGATATGAGCAAGGTCATCGCAGCCTTGTCTGAAACCAGTTCACCGACATCCTTGTAGGACTTTTTAGCAGGAATGACCAGTTTTTCAATAGGCTCCGTAAAGGCCAGGTTTCCTTTTCCGAGCCTTGGCAACTGAAACCTTTTATTGTTCAGGCAGGTTTGCATTTTCCTGAGCTCTTTTATTTTTTCATCAGTGAAACCGGGCGATCCCATCTGCTGCAAGGCCAATCCCAATACCAGTTCCATGAACCTGGGGTCGGTATGGTTGTTCAAAGGCTTTAAATTCAGAAAGCGGTCAAATTCGACCGAGGGGTCAGGGTATTTTTCAGGAGGAGTCATTGCTGCCAGCCTTTCCCAGGTATGAAAATCCTTTGAGAGTTTCCCTTCCAGCAGGGGGGCGAATGGCTTCATATCCACAAAAACGGGAAGGAATTTATACAACTGGTCAAACATCGGGAATATCGTATCGGACTTCGTAATCCTGGGAACTGAACAATAGTATGATAAAAGCCTTGAAACCGCATGCATATTATTTGACAGCGTAGCAATGTCAATAGTGTATTCAGGAAGGTCAAGAATATAATATCCTGCACTGTCGGGATGACCCTTTAAAAATCCTTGGCTGAATTCCCAGTCAACGATATGTTCAGCATAGGCAGTATCGAGGTAGAGAAGGGTCATGGGGTTGATCAATCCCTCAACAGCCTTAAGGCCTTTCAGATCACCCGTACTGACGACCTCTTCACAATACAGGATGTCGGGCTTCGGTGTTGAAAAATACAGAGGCTTTAAAAAAAGAATAAACAGGACCGTCACACGCAGAAAAAACATAATTATGCGTTATTCAGGTTTTTACGAAAAAAAACAGAAAATGTTACTCCCTGTTGCAGGTCTGCCGTCGGGCGACGGTAATATTCCTTAAAAATAAGAATGTATGTGGATTTCCCTGTCCCGGGTTCCAGCCCTGCACCAACTATCCGATTGTAAAGTAGAACGAAGCTCCTTTGCCTGTTTCACCTTCAGCCCAGATCTTTCCCCCATGCCTTTCGATGATACGTTTTGCAGTAGCAAGACCTACGCCGGTACCGGGAAAATCTTCCTGGGAATGAAGCCTGACAAAAGGAGTGAACAGGTTTGATGCCTTGACCTGTTCAAATCCTGCGCCGTTATCCCTTACGCAGAAAACCGTCTCATCGCAATGTTTGATGGAGAACACCATGATCAGTGGATTTTCGGTTTTGGAAGTGTATTTCCAGGCATTTCCAAGAAGGTTCTTCACTACGACCATAAGAAGGCTATGATCAGCGTTCAGAACCATGTTCTCTTCAACCTTGATTTCTATCTTCCTGTCGGGATTATCCTGGTGAATCCATTGCATCACCTTCAGGCACATCTCACTCAGGTCGATCGGCTGAGGGTGGATGTTGATGGTGCCGGTACGTGAAAATTGCAGAAGGTCATTGATCATCTCGGCCATGGACCTGGTGGTTGAATGAATGGTCTCAACGTAGGAGGCTCCGGCTTCGTCCAGCTTATCCATATAATGCTGGTAAAGAAGCTGGGCGCTCATGCTGATGTGGTTGAGAGGCGTCCTGAGGTCATGGGAGATGGTATAGGAAAATGCTTCGAGGTCCCGGTTCAGGGTGAGAAGATGTTCATTGGACCTCCTCAACTCCGATTGTGCCTCCATCAACTGTTGATTTTGCTGAATGGCATTTTCGTAAACCGAGAGAAGAAGGTCGAGTATCTGCTTTCTCTCGGAATTGATCGCATACTTCTGGCCGTTGAACACGATCTCAAGTACCAGGTCGCTTGTGCCCTGGTACCTGAGTTCCCTGTTTGCCAAAAGGTAATTGATTCGCGAAAGCAGGTATTTCGGATCGTAGGGCTTTGTGATGAAATTATCCGACCCGGCCTGCAAACCTTTTATAATGTCCATTGAATCCTGCAGGGTGGTGAGAAGGATGAAAGGTATTTCCTTTAGTTCCCTGCTGCTTTTTACTTTCTCGCAGAATTCATACCCATCCATTCCCGGCATGACAATGTCACTGATTATCAGGATGGGAGGTTCTTTCCAGGCGGCTTCCAGAGCGGTGATCCCGTTTTCGAAATCCCTGACTTCATAATCATGCTTCTTTAACAGGGATTTCAACAACATGGCCTGACTCCTGGAGTCTTCAACGACCATAATGTAACCTTCCCTTTCGCCGTTCGAGAAAAGATGACTCATTTAGCCCATTTTTACAACGAGGTCGGCCATCCTGTTGGAATAACCGTTTTCGTTATCATACCAAGCAATTATTTTTATGAAGTTTCCGCCCATGACTTTGGTAAGCTGGGAATCAAAGATCGCAGAATGCTCATTGCCAACGATATCCACGCTGACAAGAGGTTCGTAAGTATATTCAAGAACACCTTTCATAGGACCTTCAGCAGCAGCTTTCATGGCAGCATTGATCTCTTCTTTGGTGGTTTTCTTTGCAAGTTCGCAGGTAAGGTCAACGAGTGATCCGTCGGGGGTCGGTACCCTCACTGCAAAACCGTCAAGTTTACCTTCAAGTTCGGGGATCACCAGGCCGATAGCTTTGGCTGCGCCGGTTTTGGTAGGAATGATGGACATGGCAGCAGCACGGGCCCTGCGCAGATCTTTATGAGGAGCGTCAAGGATGATCTGGTCATTCGTGTAACTGTGGGTGGTATTCATCAGGCCCCTAACAATTCCGAAATTATCATTCAGCACCTTTGCAACAGGAGCAAGGCAGTTGGTTGTGCAGGAAGCATTCGAAATAAGCTTCATCTCATGGGTAAGCTCATTGTCGTTAACACCAAGCACGATGGTGGCATCCACATCCTCTTTATTATCGGAGGGTACGCTCAGCAATACTTTTTTTGCACCGGCAGTAAGGTGTTTGCTCATCTTTTCGCGTGTACGGAATATTCCCGTGCATTCTAAAACGGTAGTCACACCCAAAATGCCCCAGGGAAGGTTTGCGGGGTCTTTTTCTGCATGAACCTTGATCTTTTTGCCGTTCACCACGAGAAAATCTCCCTCCACTGCAACAGTACCGGGGAATTTTCCATGAACGGAATCATATTTAAGGAGATGTGCAAGGGTCTTGGAATCCGTAAGATCATTGATGGCTACGACTTCAACATTTTCTCTTTTGAGGAGGGCCCGGAAGGTCAATCGCCCGATCCGGCCGAATCCGTTAATACCGACTTTAATTGTTGACATATAATTTAAGTGTTTATGATTAATTTCACAATAGAATGAGGCCGCAAAAGTACTTATTTTAATCGATAGGCTAAAATATGAAATAATAACTTAATTTCCCGGAGTTCAACGAAAACAATTAAATTTGTCATCCGTAAACCTCTTATCATTCCTGCCATGTCTTCAACAAAATACATCTTTGTAACCGGCGGTGTTACTTCTTCGCTGGGGAAAGGAATCATTTCTTCCTCAATAGCAAAACTGCTGGTTTCGAGAGGGTTTTCGGTTACTATCCAGAAACTCGACCCTTATATTAATATTGATCCGGGTACCCTGAACCCCTATGAACATGGCGAATGTTATGTTACCGAGGATGGAGCCGAAACCGACCTGGATCTTGGGCACTATGAGAGGTTTTCGAGCGTGCCAACCACCCAGGCAAATAATGTCACAACCGGAGTCGTTTACCAGTCGGTTATCAATAAAGAAAGAAAGGGTGAATTCTTAGGCGAAACTGTCCAGGTAATACCTCATATCACCGATGAAATAAAATACAGGATCAAGCTTCTTGCCAGTAAACAGCATTACGATTTTGTGATCACCGAGATAGGGGGAACGGTTGGTGACATTGAATCCCTGCCCTTCATCGAAACCGTGCGTCAGCTTCGGTGGGAACTTGGCAAGGACAGCGTGGTGGTTCACCTTACACTGGTTCCATACCTGGCTGCCGCAGGTGAATTAAAGTCAAAACCCACCCAGCATTCAGTAAAAACAATGCTTGAACAGGGAGTTCAGCCCGATATCATTGTTTGCCGCACCGAGAAGCATCTGACCGAAAGCCTTCGCAACAAGATAGCCCTTTTCTGTAATGTAACGCCTTCGTCTGTAATTGAATGCATTGATGCTGAGAGCATCTATGAAGTCCCTGTACTGATGAGAGCTGAGAACCTTGATGTGGAGATCCTCCGAAAAACCAATATGCCATATGATGGGGTGTCGGACCTGAGGGACTGGGAGAAATTCCTCTATACTCTTAAAAACCCTAAATGCAACTTCAGCATCGGCCTTGTAGGTAAATATGTTGAGTTGAAGGACGCATATAAATCGATCAACGAGTCCATTATTCATGCGGGGGTTGCCAATGGCTGCAAAGTCAATGTCATTTCCCTGCATTCGGAGTTCATTGATGATTCGAATGTTGCGGAGAAACTCGCCGGCCTGAACGGCATCCTGGTCGCCCCGGGATTTGGAGAAAGAGGCATTGAAGGGAAGATAACTGCCATTAATTATGCCCGCACCCATAACATCCCGTTTTTCGGAATATGCCTGGGTATGCAGTGCGCAGTAATTGAATTTGCCCGTAATGTGCTGGGTATGAAAGGTGCACATTCCACTGAATTCAATAAAAAGACCCCTTATCCTGTTATCGATATGATGGAGGAACAAAAGAAGATCATGGGCCTGGGGGGCACTATGAGGCTCGGGGCTTACCCATGCAAACTCAATAAGTCATCCAAAGTATACAAGATATATAAGTCGGTGAATATCTCCGAAAGGCACAGGCACAGGTATGAATTCAACAATAAGTACCTTGAAAAATATATCAGTGCCGGGTTTCTGCCTGCAGGCATCAATGAAAAAGACGACCTGGTGGAGATCATGGAACTGACCGGCCATCCCTGGTTCATCGGCGTGCAGTTCCATCCCGAATACAGGAGCACTGTTGCCAAACCGCACCCGCTTTTTGTTGCTTTTATCAAAGCAGCAAGGGAATATTCATCCAGATAATGACATTTTCGTACCTTTGCACTCCCAAAAACCGCCAGGGCGGTTAATTAAACATCTTTCATGAATAACAAAAACACCATTATCGGGCTTGTCCTGATCTTTGCAATTTTTATCGGGTATACTTACCTGATGAGCCCTTCAAAAGAACAGCTCATTGCGCAGAAACGCAGGGCCGATTCAATTTACATGGTTAATATGCAGAAACAGCATGACCAGATCTCGGCTAATGCGAGGGAGAAGGCCATCGCGGTGGCAAAGGAAAAAGAGAAGTATGTTTCGAGAGGCGAAAAAGTCGATTCCCTTACGCTGGTTAAAATGAGTATGAAAGGCGCATTGGGAGCGTTTGCGAATGCCGCAGCCGGTAAAGACACCTTTTACACCGTTGAAAACGATGTGTTCAGGCTGAACTTTGTAAGCAGGGGTGGTAAAATTGGCAGGGTTGAACTTAAAAATTATTTGACCTGGGATAAAAAGCCGCTTATTCTGATGAACGGAGATTCCCTGAACTTCGGCCTTTCATTTTTCTCAAATAACCGTACAATTAATACAAACACCTTGTATTTTCAGCCTTTCTGGCCTGATCCCACCCATAAAGGCCAGTCGCTGATGAAAGTCAGCGGAAAAGACTCAGTGCAGTTCGGTATGAGGCTGTTCACAGCTGCAACCGATACCAGCTTCAACAAGGATCAGTATATAGAATTCCTTTACACCATCAGGGGTAATGATTACATGCTGCGCTACACCGTTAATTTCGTGGGCATGGACCAGGCCATCGATGCCGGGAACAAATTCCTTGTCCTTACCTGGAATGATAACCTCAGGAATCTTGAGAAATCATTGAAGATGGAGCAAATGACGAGTACACTTTATTATAAGTATGACCAGGATAAAGTGGATTATATCAGTGAAACAAAAGATGAGGAACGTTATCTCAAGAACGAGAAGATCAAATGGGTTGCCTTTAAGCAGCAGTTTTTTACCAGTGTTCTGATTGCCGATAATTACCTGACCGAACCCAGGCTAAGGACCCAGAAAGCGGCCCCGGGGCCGAATAATCTTCTCAAGGCGATGTTTGCCGAAGCCGGTATCCCTTATTCGGGAAAGGAAACAAAATCGGTGGGGATGTCGATGTATTTCGGTCCGAACAAATTTTATACACTCAGACATTACAACCAGGACCTTGAAAAGCTTATACCGCTTGGCTGGGGTTTTTTCCTCATGGCATGGATCAATATTTACGCGGTCATCCCGGTATTCACTTTCTTCGGAAACCTGGGCTGGAACTATGGTATCATCATTCTTGTCCTTACCATATTACTGAAGATAGTTCTTTTCCCGATAGCCTATAAAACCTACAAATCATCGGCCAAGATGAGGGTTTTAAAGCCTGATATCGATGAACTGACTAAAAAGTTTACCAAAAAGGAAGATGCATTAAAGAAACAGCAGGCGACCATGGACCTTTACAAAAAGGCCGGGGTGAACCCTATGGCAGGATGCATCCCGATGCTTCTGCAGTTCCCCATCCTCATTGCGATGTTCCGTTTCTTCCCATCTTCAATCGAGCTCAGGCAGCAGTCCTTTCTCTGGGCCACCGACCTTTCGTCATATGATTCTATTTGGACATTTCCCAACGGTTTCAGCCTCCCATGGTACGGGAACCATGTAAGCCTTTTTGCCTTGTTGATGACCATTTCCAGCGTTATTTATACCAGGATCAACGATCAGATGATGGGAAGCACCCAGCAGCAAATGCCTGGTATGAAGACCATGATGTATATGATGCCGGTGATGTTCCTTTTCTGGTTCAATGACTATTCCTCGGGTCTCAGCTACTATTACCTTTTGGCGAACCTGCTTACGTTTGCGCAGATCTATCTTATCCGTGCTTTCCTCGATGAAAAGAAGCTTCACGCACAGATCGAAGCCAACAAGAAAAAGCCGGTAAAGAAATCCGGTTTCCAGAAACGGCTCGAAGACATGGCCAAGCAACGGGGAATTTCCACCAGGAAATAGTTCGGGAAGGATTCCAGCTATAAATACGACAGGAAAAGATTCAGTCCCTCCCGTTTGGCTTTGTCTAAAGGATAGGAAATGTTTTCGCTGAGATACTGCCTGCAATCGGCGTTTTTCGGGAGTTTTGCACTGAAGAAATCCAGGGTGCCTTCTATATTCTGAATTCCGAATTTCAATGCATTATTGAACGGGGCCAGGATGTCTTTATGAACGGGTTTTAATGAGATCCACACTGCGAATACAAAAGGCATGCTGGTAAATTTTATCCACTCATCCGCAAGATCATAAGAATAAGGGTAACGGTGGCGGATCGCAAAGGTTTTATCCCCAATGGCAACGATGGCTTCACGCTCCGAATCATCTTCGGCCTGGCCTGGTTTCAGCCTTTCAAACGAAGGAGTTATCTTCCAGTATGATGCTGCCAGCACCTGCACAAGCCTGGCCGAGGTCCTCGAGTCAAAATCAAGATAAATTTTCCTTGTTTTTTCCAGGGGTTTATGTGAAAGCAGCAAAACGGTTACCACCTGCCTTACCGCGCCAATACAATAGTCTGAAACAATATGATAATTTTTAAAGTCGGGAAGTGCGCCCACCGGCACGAGTGCAATATCTGCCTCTCCCGATTTCAATCGTTCGGCGCACATCGAAGGAACCTCAAGAAAGAGATTGTAATCCTGCAGGTATCCCGATTGTTTAATTCCATAAACAAAGGGGTAGGTATTAAGGTAAGAGACAGCAGACAGGTTAAGAGTTTTCATGATTCAGTCATTTAAAACAGCTTCAAATTTCACAGGCTTCAACCATTAATTTTTTATGTATGCTGATGATCTGTGGGATAAGTAGTTGTGAACCGTCGTTGATGATGACAAAGTCCGATTTAAGGGCTTTGTCATCATTCTTTTCCTGGTGCTGCATCCTGGCAAGAACAAGTTCCCTGCTCACCCCGTCACGGGCGATGACCCTGGCAATGGCTGTTTCGCCTGTGCAGGAGACATGGATGATGCGGTCAAAGTCTTTTGAGTAGCCGCTTTCAAACAGAATAGCAGATTCCATGATCACGTAATGAGTGCCTGTAACAGAGTTTCTCCACTTGCTGAATTCCTTCATGACCAGCGGATGAAGCAGGGCATTAAGCTGTTCAAGGGCTTTGGTGTTTCCGAAAACTGCCCCGGCCAGCATCCTTTTGTCGATGCTGCCGTTTTTCAGGATCTGACTCCCAAACAGGGATAAGACCGAGGAAATGACATAGGGGTTTTCAAGGAATTTTTTCGATTCCTCATCCGCATGGTAAACAGGGATGCCAAGAGAAGAGAATACCGATGCAACCAACGATTTCCCGCTGCCGATATTCCCTGTAAGCCCTGCTTTGAGCATGAAACAGATTATTTGACTTTATTAAAATGCAGGCTATCAAGTTTTACGTTCATGACATCGGCAGGCCTGCTCATGATCCTCTGGACTTTTTTTGGTATCACTCTTTCAAGATCAAAAAACAGGGTGTCGGGCATGACCATATAAATTTCCGACTGAAAATTCATTTTATCCCTGATGTCAGTAGCGATGTCAGCAGTGGGAAGGTATCCGGTTACCTGGCCGTCGTCGGTATGCACCCTGATCTTCCTGAGGCTTACATGGTATTGAGGATCCCTCAGGTGAATGAATTCCTCGGTGAAATAGTCGAAACCCTGCAGCCTGATGCTTACGGTAAGGATGCTGTCCGAAAACCCTGTCATCTTTAAGTTTGATGGCAGGTTAGTATAATGGATGCGGTAGTTTATCGTGTAATAGTATTCACGCGACAGCCTGACCAGCGACCAGATAAAAACGGAGAGTATCAGGCAAACCAGGAAAATATACAACTGGTGCCTGAATTTATCACCCCTGTTGTTCCTGGCTTTACCGATCAGATCAATAAACCCGCTTTTCAATTAGGATGGATTATTTATTCGTCTCAATAGTCTGGCTTGTGTCGATAGCAATAGCAGATTTCTCAACGCGTAATTTAACGTTGTTATCGACCTCGATGGAAACTGTTGTTTCCTGCATTTCCACGATTTTCCCGTGGATTCCGCCAATAGTGACAACTTTCTGCCCTTTGTCAAGGGATTCCCTGAATTTTTTCTGGTCCTTGCTCCGTTTCATCTGGGGACGGATGAAAAAGAAATAGAATACTACGATGATCAGTAACAGCGGTAAAAATGAATACCAGCCATTCTGGGCGCCGCCCTGGGCCTGGGGTGCCATTAAAAGGATGTTAAGAATACTCATACTTGAAACTTTTTAGTAAAATTATCTGTAATTACTTTTCTGAATTGGGCCCGTTGACCTGGGCCTTGATCCGTAAAAGGGTCGTATTCGGCTGGGTATTCGCCACAACCAGGATATTTTTGGCCTGGAAACCGAATTTTCCTGCGCTGTTGAAACTTACCTTGATTGCGCCCTTTTCACCCGGTCGGATCGGGGTCCTGGGAAATGACGGCACTGTGCATCCGCAGGAAGTGCTTACATCAACAATTATAAGGTCTGATTTCCCGGTGTTTGTAAATTTGAACTCAAACGACACCGATTCGCCCTGAATGATCTTGCCGAAATCGTGGTCAATCTCTTCAAATTTAAACGCTGGTAATGTCCCGGAATTCTTATCTCCGCCTGCAGTGTTCGGGTTGTTGACCAGGTCGGTCGAAATTTTTTCTTCCTTTCCACCTGTTGAATTGCAGGATGTAAAGTATAAAACAGTAATTGCCAGCGCTATCAGGTACACCCAACCTAACTTCATAATCCCTAAATTTTACGGTCTGCAAAGGTAGTAATAATTTCGCTTGAATTCGTACATTTACATTCAGAACAACCAATCTTGAGAACCTATCTGATCGGCTTTATGGGATCGGGGAAGAGCTCCCTGGGCAGGCATCTTTCACGGCTGCTCGGCACCGCGTATACCGACCTTGACGATGTATTTGAAGAAAGGTACCATATTAAGATCTATGATTTTTTCGAAAAGTACGGGGAAGAGAATTTCAGGAAGATTGAAAAGGATATTCTCATTGAAACCACCCTTACCGATAACCTGGTTGTTTCCACCGGTGGGGGAACTCCTTGTTTTTTCGATAATATGGAGTTTATTACGAAAAATGGTGTTTCAGTATATCTGCGGATGACATCGAGGGAACTTGCCAGCCGATTGAAGAATGTGAAGAAGAAGCGCCCCCTCTTAAAGGAACTTTCGCCCGAAGGGCTGGAGGAATGGATATCGGCACAGCTTCTGAGCAGGGAACCGTTTTACCTCCGGGCAAATTACATTTTTCATCCTTTCACCGAAGATATCAGGGATCTTGCCCTTAAATTAAAGTAAGCAGGGCTAGATTCTCGACATGCTGGGTGTGGGGAAACATATCCACCGGCTGGCATTCAGCCAGGCGGTAATGGTCTTTAAGCAGCAGCAGGTCCCTTGCCTGGGTTGCAGGATTGCAGGATACATAAATTATTTTAGCGGGCAATACCGAAAGCAGGGTGTGAATTACCTTCTCATGCATACCGTTACGCGGAGGGTCGGTGATCACCGCATCGGGATGCCCGTTAGCGTTAATGAAATCAGGGCTGAGGAGCTTTTCGGCCTCGGCTGCAAAGAACTGAAGGTTTGAATTGCCATTGAGCTCCGCATTGATCACTGCATCTTTCACCGCCGATGCCACCGATTCAATGCCGATCACTTTTGAAACATATGGGGAAATGTAGTTGGCTATGGCACCCGCTCCGGTGTACAGGTCGTAAACCACCTCACGGCCGGTGGGAGAGAGATAAGTGGCCGCAAGACTGAACAGTTTGAATGCCTGCAGGGGATTTGTCTGGAAGAAGGAGACAGGGCCAATCCTGAACTTTGACGGCTTGAAATTACCGCGGAAAGGCGGTACCAGTTCGGTGATGAATTTTGAGCCTGAATAATGCCTTAATTCAAGGTCATTTATAATGTCGTTCTTCTTTTCATTCAACACGTAATAGAGTGATGTGATCTTCGGAAATTCTGACTGGAGATGGTACAGCATCTGAAGTATGCGGTCAGGTTCATCAGCGCCGTAAACCATGATCAGCATAAGATCCCCGCCTGTGGTGCTCCTTAGTATCATGTTCCTGAGAAACCCGGTATTGATCCTTGCGTCATAGAAACTCATTCCCTTATCGATGGCGTAACGCTTTGCCTCCAGCCTGATGGCGTTTACGGGCTCCTCCATCAGGAAGCAATGATCAATATCAAGAACCTTGTCCCACCTTCTTGGGATATGGAAACCCAGGGCAGGGGATGAGTCAGCTTCGGCTGAACCTGTATACCAGCGGCGTGAAGAAAATGTGAATTCTAGCTTGTTCCGGTAGCCTCTCTCAAGCTCAGATCCAAGGATAGGCCTGACCAGTGGATCCTCAATTTTGCCTATGCGCTTAAGGCTGTCTTCAACCTGTTTTTGCTTGAAATTCAGCTGGCCCGGATAGTCCATGTGCTGCCACTTGCATCCTCCGCATACACCAAAGTGGGAACAAAAGGGTTCAACCCGGTTTTTTGAATGCTGATGGAACTTTATGATCCTGCCTTCGGCATATGATCTTTTAGACTTGAAAATTTCAATGTCCACAATATCCCCGGGAACACCATAAGGAACAAACACGACCATGTCGCCATGCCTTGCCACCGCTTTCCCTTCGGAGCCGGCGTCTATTATTTCAATCTTTTCGAGGAGTTTCATTTTTCGCTTTTCGCTTTTCGCTTTTTGTAGTGCCTGCTGTCCCCCCACTCCCCATACCCGATCTCATCCCCGGCAGCGCGGATGTTCTTTTCAAGGGATCTGCGGGTTTCATCGGGCTGGTCTTTCACATTGGGTTTATTCTCATAAAGCAGGTAATTGTCGCGGTACTTTACAGGGGTAAGGTTTGGCATGATCACATTGGCCCCGGCATAGATGGCTTTCTCCCTGCCTTTGCTGTCGAGAGTCTGCATTGCCGTGGTGGCCGCAATATTGATATCGGGCATGATGATCCTTAATATCGCAACCATTTTAATTGAAAGATCCACGCGATCAGCAACTGAAGGGATGTTGCTGCGGTATTCCCATAAAGGCGTGGCTTCGTGTTCAACATAAGGCCCCATGCCTACCATGTCAATATCGAAATCCCTGAAAAAACAAAGATCATCGGCAAGATCAGCGATAGTCTGAAACGGCAGCCCGATCATCACGCCCGTACCGACCTGGTAACCTGTATTTCTGAGTAAGGCCAGGGCTTCCAGCCTGGCTTTATAGGTGTGCCTGAGGTCGTTCGGATGGAGTTTTTCGTACAGTAAGGGGTTCGAGACCTCTATCCTCAGGAGGTAACGGTGAGCCCCGGCATCATACCATTTCTTATATGTGTCTTCGGTTTGCTCGCCGAGAGAGAGTGTGACATGGAGTTCTCCATTTGTCTCCCGGTAGATGCTGTGCAGAAGATTTTCTATAGTATGAGTGAAGGCTTTACTGCTTTGTTCCCCGGACTGTATCACGATGGAAGCGAACTTGTTGACATAGGCATACCTGGCCGCTTCCATCACTTCTTCATCACTGAGGGTATATCTCTGGTAGCGGCTGTTGTCCTTCCTGATCCCGCAGTAAAAGCAATTTTTAGTGCAGATATTCGAATATTCAATCAATCCCCTGAAAAAAACTTTCCTGCCGACACTGGCGGTTTTTATTTCGTGTGCGTGATTAATAAGCCTCTCCGAATCTGCTGTTGCAAGTTCAAGCAGAAGCCGGATATCTTCATTGTTTATAAATTCTTTTTGTAAAATATTTTCAACAATATGTGCCATTGTTAGGGAAATATGAATATATTTACTAGCTGATGCAAAGGTACTTTTTATTGACTAACAGAACAGCAGTTAAAATCGCCTCTTTATGGAAGGGATTATAAGAACGGTGCTTGTTGATGATGATAAAACCAGTTTATTGACCCTGGAGTCATTGCTGGTCAAACATTTTCAGGAAGTTAATATCATAGGAATGGCAATGACAGTCAAGGATGCAATTTCCCTGATTGATGAAACCAAACCCGAAATGGTATTCCTGGATGTCAACCTGCCCGACGGGGAAGGGTTCGATGTTATGGAAGGGGTTTCTTTCCGCCGCTTCCAGGTTATATTTGTCACAGCCTTTGATAAGTATGCGGTTCGTGCATTCGAATTTTCGGCCCTTCATTATATTGTTAAACCCGCCACTTTCGATGGACTAAAAACAGCATTTGACCGTTTCAGGGAAACCCGGGAGAAGGATGAGGATATTGATGACCGGCTCACCGTTTTAAAGGAAAGCCTTAAGGGCGCCCAGGAAAAAATAATCATACCTTCTTCGGATGGGCTTAACGTGGTTAAGCTGGGCGATGTAATGAGGCTTGAAGCCGATGATGTTTATACTACATTCTATCTTGCGAACGGCCAGAAGTTCGTTGCCTCGAAGTCGATGAACAATTACGAGAAGATCCTCGAGGATCTTCCTTTTTCGAGGATACACAGCAAGCATCTGATCAACCTGGTCTATGTCAAGAGATACATGAAAGGTAAAGGAGGCTCGGTGATCATGGAAGATAATTCCGAAGTGGAGGTTTCTGTAAGAAAGAAGGCTGATTTCCTGGAAAAGCTGAAAGCTTTTGCCCGTTTTGTCTAAACATTGAAACGGATGTGCAGGATGTCCCCGTCATCCACAATATAGTTTTTCCCTTCAATAAACAGTTTCCCTTTTTCCCTGCAGGCATGCTCGGAGCCTAATGCTATAAAGTCGACATATTTCATGACCTCGGCCCTGATGAACCCCCGTTCCAGGTCGCTGTGGATCACTCCTGCTGCCTGTGGAGCATTCATCCCTTTGCGAATGGTCCATGCCCTCACTTCCTTGGGCCCGGCAGTGAAGAAAGTTTGCATGTCGAGCAGGTGGAAAGCCGCCCTTACCAGGCGGTCAACACCCGGTTCCTTCAGGCCTGCATCGGCAAGGAAAACCTTGCGGTCTTCTGCATCTTCGAGTTCTGCGATCTCAGATTCCAGCCTCCCTGCTACAATGATAACTTCAGCGTTTTCGGGCTGAACCGATTGTATAAACCTTGCCGAGTATTCATTCCCGTTCACCGCCGCTCCGTCATCCACATTACAAACATACATAACCTGCTTTTCGGTAAGCAGGGCGATATCGGCAATATATTTCTTATCCTCCTCGTAGACATCTGCAGTACGGGCGCTCTGGAAATTTTCGAGATGTTTCTTATAGACCTCCAGCACTTCAACGCATTTTTTTGCATCCTTGTCACCTCCTTTGGCAACCTTTTCGAACCTCTGAATTTTTCTGTCAACGAGTTCCAGGTCGCGGATCTGAAGCTCAAGATCAACGATCTCCTTATCTCTTACGGGGTCGACCGAACCTTCGATATGCGGCATTCCCGGGTCGTCGAAACACCGGATCACATGGATCAATGCATCAACATTGCGAATATCGGCAAGGAAGGAATTGCTGCCGCCTTTTGAAAGGCCGGGTATATCGACCATTTCAATGGTAGTGGGAACGAGCTTTGCTGAATGTACGAGCTTGTCGATCTCATAAAGCCTGGGATCCGGAACGTGCATGGTACCGAGGTTCGATTTGGTCGCTGTAAAAGCTGCTTTATGCGTTTCGGCCCGGTTCGAGGAGATACAGTTGAAAAGAGTGGTCTTTCCCGAGCCGGAAAGACCTATGATACCGCATTTCAAAGGCATAGGCTGAATTTTACGGCAAAAGTACGTCTTTTATTGGTGGATTCAAAGATTCTTCCTACCTTTGCACCCCATTTTGTCCGGGGTGGAATGGCCTCATGTTCTTTATCTTAAATCCGCGGAAAACCAATTTTTTGTCAAACCCGGAAAGCGCACCCGCGCTTCCACCTAGCCAAATTTCATACATGACTCCTGAAGAAACAAATGTCAACATGGAGCAGAATGTTAATGTTGAACCAGAAAACACCGCTGCCGAAACAACTGTAACTGAAACGCCCGTTGCTGAAGCAGCAGCAGAACCCGTTGCTGAAGCAGCAGCAGAACCCGTTGCTGAAGTTGCAGCAGAACCCGTTGCTGAAGTTGCAGCGGAACCCGTTGCAGAAGCCCCGGAGAAAAAAGAAAGAAAAAAGAAACCGGCCCCGGCAGAACCTCAGGCAGATTTTGACTGGGACTCGATCGGAAAGAAACATGAACTGTATTCAGCTGAGGAACGTAAAAGGTTGGAAGATACTTACGACCAGACGCTGAAAGCCATACAGGATCATGAACTTATCGAAGGTACTGTTGTGACCATGACCAACCGCGAGATCGTGGTGAACATCGGCTTTAAATCCGATGGCGTTCTTATGGCCAATGAATTCCGCTACAACCCCGACCTTAAGATCGGCGATAAAGTGGAAGTCTATATCGAAAACCAGGAAGACACCACCGGCCAGCTTCTGCTTTCGCATAAGAAAGCCCGCATCCTTAAATCTTGGGAACGCATCAATTCAGCCTATGACAACCAGGAAATCATCAAGGGCCATGTTAAATCACGCACAAAGGGCGGACTTATCGTGGATGTATTCGGTATCGAAGCATTCCTTCCCGGCTCACAGATCGATGTGAAGCCTATCCGCGATTACGATGTGTTTGTTGACAAGGTAATGGAGTTCAAGGTGGTCAAAATCAACCACGAATACAAAAATGTTGTTGTTTCGCACAAAGCTCTTATTGAAGATGAACTCGAAGCCCAGAAGGCAGAGATCATCAAGAAACTTGAAAAAGGACAGATCCTCGAAGGCACCGTCAAGAACATCACCTCCTACGGTGTATTTATTGACCTTGGCGGAGTTGACGGTCTTATCCATATCACCGACCTCAGCTGGGGACGTATCAATCATCCCGAAGAGATCGTTAAGCTTGACCAGAAGATCAAGGTCGTTATCCTTGATTTTGATGATAATAAAAAGAGGATCGCACTCGGTCTCAAACAGCTTACTCCCCATCCATGGGATTCACTTGACAAGGATCTCAAAGTTGGTGATAAAGTCAAAGGCCGCGTAGTGGTGATCGCCGATTACGGCGCTTTTGTTGAGATCGCACCGGGCGTTGAAAGCCTTATCCATGTTTCCGAAATGTCATGGTCGCAGCATTTGCGCACAGCCCATGATTTCCTCAAAGTGGGACAGGAAGTTGAAGCCGTTATCCTCACACTCGACCGAGAAGAGCGCAAGATGTCGATGGGTATCAAGCAGCTCATCCCCGACCCATGGAATAATATCAAGGAAAAATATCCTCTCAAATCGAAACATACAGCCATCGTCCGCAACTTCACCAACTTCGGCATTTTTGTCGAACTTGAAGAAGGCGTTGACGGCCTGATCCACATCTCAGACCTCAGCTGGTCGAAGAAGATCAAGCATCCCGCCGAATTCACCAAGATCGGCGAGAATATTGAAGTGATGGTTCTCGATGTTGATGTTGATAACCGCAGGCTCAGCCTCGGCCACAAGCAACTCGAAGAGAACCCCTGGGATGTTTTCGAAAGCGTATTCTCAGTAGGATCGGTGCACAAGGGAACATTAGTAAGCATGAACGACAAGGGAGGCATCGTTGCCCTTCCATACGGTGTTGAAGGTTTTGCCCCCACCCGCCACCTGCATAAGGAAGACAATACATCGGCAAGGGAAGAAGAGATCCTCGACTTCAAGGTGATCGAATTCTCGAAAGAGAACAAGAAGATCATCCTGTCGCATACCAAGATTTACCAGGATGCACAGTATGCCGAGAAGAACAAGGAAACAAAAGCCGGGCAGAAAAAGGAAAAGGATACCAAGAAAGCTGTTAAAAAGCTGAAGGACAACCTTGAGAAGACAACCCTTGGCGACATTGACGCCCTCGCAAACCTCAGGGCCGACATGGTGAAAGCCGAAGAGAAGTCACGATCACCCAAGGCTGCTGCCAGGGAAGAGGAAGCACAGATTGAACTTCCTTTGGATGAACCTGAAGCAGAAGTAGGAGAGACCGAAGAACCTAAGGCAGAGTAAGCCTTATGACTTTCTCAGTGACCATACTGGGAAGCAATTCGGCAATTCCGACTTTGCAACGTAATCCAAGCGCTCATTTGCTCAATGCAAATGAGCGCTTGTTTTTAATAGACTGTGCAGAGGGGACACAGCTTCAGCTAAGGCGGTTCAAAGTGCATTTCCAGAGGATACGCCATGTGCTGATCAGCCACCTGCACGGCGACCATTTTTACGGACTTATCGGTTTTCTCACCAGTCTTCACCTGTTGGGCCGCAAAGAAGAACTTCACCTCTATGCAAACCCTGACTTGCAGCAGATCATAGAACTTCAGCTTGCAGCATCACGCACAAGCCTTATCTACCCGCTTGTTTTTCATCCCCTCGTCTCAAACAACAAAGAGCTGATCTATGATTCGGAAAGGCTCAAAGTATATGCTTTCCCCCTGCTGCACAGCGTCCCCACCCATGGATTCCTCTTTCTGGAGCAGCATCATTCAACCATGAGAGTGCGGCAGCCAAGATCATATGCCTATTGTACCGATACTGCATATACCGAAGATATTATTCCTTTGATTCAAGGTGTTGACCTCTTATACCATGAAGCTACCTTTCTTCATGAAATGGCAGCCATTGCAAGGGAAAAGACGCACAGTACGGCCCTTGAAGCTGCGACCATAGCATCCAAAGCCCGGGTGAAAAAACTTTTAATCGGGCATTTCTCGGCCCGTTATGACGACCTTCAGCCCCTTCTGGATGAAGCCAGGTCGGTATTCCCTGAGACCTTGCTTGCCATCGACGGAGAAAAGGTGGAAATCGGTAAATAAGGCCCTTGAGCTAAAATAGCGTTTCACTGGATTTATTCCACCCTGTATATTTGCTTTATATACTAATTATTGTATATTTGTTTGTTGTTTGTTAAAAACTTAACAGATTCACTCAAGGTCATACAAAGCCTATGGAAAGTTTTTTAAAGAAAGAACTTAAAATCCTGGCCATTGATGACAACCAGGATAACCTGGTTACCCTCCGTGCAGTAGTTTCAGATGCCATACCCAGGGCCATGGTGATCACGGCCCAGGATGGTAATGCGGGAATAAAACTGGCGCTTTCCGAAAACCCGGATGTGATCCTTCTTGATATTGTCATGCCAGTACTCGATGGGCTGGAAGTTTGCAGGAAACTTAAACGGGATAGCAGGATCAGCCATATCCCGGTGATCATGCTTACGGCTCTGAAAACAGACAGGCAGACCAGAATTAAAGCTTTGGAGGCGGGGGCGGAATCTTTTCTTGTGAAGCCGCTCGATGAGGTGGAACTGATTGCACAGGTAAAAGCCATGGCCAAGATCAAGGAATCGGCCGACTTGCAGCGCCTTGAAAAGTCTCACCTCGCATCCCTTGTTTCAGAGCGCACCCTGGCCCTTGAGAAGGAGCTTATTGAGCGCAGAAAAACTGAAGCTGAACTTATTATTGCCAAGAATAAAGCTGAAGAAAGCGATCGTCTGAAATCTGCCTTCCTGGCCAATATGTCCCATGAGATCAGGACCCCGATGAACGGCATTATTGGTTTTTCTGAATTACTGAAGGAGACCGATATTGAAGTTGATGAAAGGGATCGTTTTATACGAATCATCAATGGTAATTGCCAGCAGTTGCTTCATATTATCAATGACATTATCGATATTTCAAAGATTGAAGCAGGTCTTGTCGAACTTGATTCCGCTGACTTCTGCCTGAACGAGCTGATGGATTCCCTTGCAGAGAACTACAGGAAGAATACTTCCGGTAAAGGCCTGCAGCTTATCCTTCACAAAGACCCTGCCTGCATAGAATCAAGGCTTCATTCCGATCAGACAAAGTTAAGGCAGGTGATGGACAATCTGATTACCAATGCCATAAAATTCACCGATAAGGGCAAGGTTGAGTTTGGTTACAATATGAGGGATGACCGCCTTGATATTTATGTGAAGGATACCGGAATAGGAATATCGGAAGAACACAGGAAAACTATTTTTAATCGGTTTTGGCAGGTAGAAAGCGGACTTGCCAGGAAATACGGGGGCAATGGACTAGGTCTTTCAATTTCAAACGCGTTTGTCAGGAAAATGGGAGGGAATATTATTGTTGAGTCCACTCCAGGCCTGGGTTCTTGTTTCAGTTTCAGTATCCCGTATGTTCAATCGAGCCTCAAACCAGCAACACAGGGTAAAACGTTGCAGGAGGTAACTGATTTTACTGGCAAAACCGTATTGATTGTTGAAGATGAACCTGATAATTTCGACCTTCTGAATATTATCCTTGGCAGGTTTCATGTGATTATACTTCATGCCTGGGATGGAAAGGAAGCGATGAGGATTTTTAATGAGCATCCTGAAACCGATCTGGTTCTGATGGATTTCAAGCTACCTGACGTTCCTGGGCAGGAAATAACAAAAAGAATGTTGAAATTGCGTCCTGAATTGCCGGTGATAGCTACCACGGCTTATGCGATGCACGGCGACAGGGAAAGGGCGATCGAATCGGGTTGCGCCGGATATCTTGCAAAACCAATCAGGATGAATGAGCTGCTGCAATTGCTTCAAAGCTTTCTAAATTGACCTATATCGCTGAAATAACCGATGTAATGAAAACAGTTCATGGCCTGGATATTTCCATGTTTGAAAACTCTTTCATTTCCAAGTCGATTGACAAGATTACGGCATCTGAGAATATCACGAATCCCGGAGAATATTCAGCACTCCTCGCAGCCGACAGTAAAAAAGCAAATGCCCTGCTTGAAAGCCTTAACATATGTTACAGTGAGTTCTTCAGAAATCCATTAACATTTGCCTTGCTCGGGCAGATCATCCTGCCCGCACTCATCGAGGAGAAGCAGACAAACTCTGAGATCAGGATATGGTCAGCCGCATGCGCTGCGGGACAGGAACCTTATTCTATCGCCATGTTACTCGAGGATCTCATCCGAAGAAGAGAAAAAAAATCAAGGTTCAGGATATTCGGCACCGATGTGTCGGAAGAAGAGCTTCAACGGGCCAGGAAAGGGGTGTATGGTCTCTCCGATATCCAAAATGTCAGTACTGGCTTGGCGATGAAGTACTTCACCCAGAAAGGCGATAAATATATCATTGCTGGAGAGATCAGGGAGCATGTTTATTTTTCATTTCATGATCTGCTTGACCCGAATTATACCAGTCCTGAATCAAGCATTTTCGGGGATTTTGACCTGGTATGCTGCAGCAACCTGCTGTTTTATTACAAGCCTGAGATCAGGCAGCAGATCCTGAACAGGCTGTACCTCTCACTTTCACCGGGCGGATACCTTATGACCGGTGAGGCAGAAAGGGATATGGTCTTAAAAAATAAATTCCGCATGGTGAATGCTGCTGCGGCCATTTTTCAGAAATCAGGCAGGTTGCATCCCTTATTATAAAATTTTAAAATGAAAATCAAGGATCTGAAAATAGGAACCCGGCTAAGTATCAGCTTCGGGATTATACTTTTTTTAATCATCCTGATCGGATCGGTAGCCTGGTTTCAGGCAGATTCCTTATGGAATGCCACCGATGGAATGTATAACCACCCGCTCAAGGTACGAAGGTATTTATCAGAGCTGAAGTCCGAGGTGTTGATTATTGACCGATATATAAATGACTATGCACTTTCAAGCAGTGCTTTGCAGAGACCCGAAATGATCTCACTGATGGAACTGAACGAGGCGGATGCATTCAGGCACTTGGATAGCCTGGCATTGGCATATCTTGGTCCCCGGACCGACCTGGTGCAAATATCCGATGAATTGAAAAAATATAAACGGATTCGCGAAGAGATTATTAGTCTTGCCAATGAAGGGAAGTTTGCCGAAGCAGGAAAGTTATTGCAATTCAAAGGGATAGATGAAGCCCACGTCGATTTAGTGTTAAAGGAGATCAATGATGTTAGCGAATTTGCCTTTCACAGGGCAGATAAATTCTACCAGGATTCGGAACAGCATAGGTTTAATCTTGAGAAATACCTTTTATTCCTGCTTTTCACAAGCTTTGCGTTTACCTTTTTGATCATGCTTACACTGATGAGAGGAATAAAGGTCCCCCTTGATGAGATGACAAAGGTCACCTACGATTACGGGAAAGGCAACCTGGATGCCCGCATTGCTTATTCTTCGAACAATGAATTCGGTGAACTTGCTTCATCGTTTAACATGCTCGCAGCAACCATACAGGAGGAGATCAGGAACAAGGAACTGGTGGGGAAGGTTGCTGATGTCATGCTGAAGGAGGAGGAACTTCATTCGTTCTGCCATTCGCTTATTATGAGACTTCTCGAAGCAACAGATTCACAGATCGGAAGTGTCTTCCTGCTGAATGAAGAAAAAACCGATTTTGAACCCTTAGAATCCATTGGGCACAGTTCTGAAACGATCCAGTCTTTTTCGGCAATAAAATTCGAAGGGGAATTCGGGCTGGCTCTTGCGAGCCGGCAGGTCCAGGTGATCAGGAATATTCCCATAGATACGCCATTGCAGTTCAGAACAACAGCAGGCGATTTCAAGCCCAGGGAAATAATAGCCATACCAATTTCCTCAGGCCCTGAGGTAGTGGCAATGATCTCACTGGCAAGTGTAAACAACTATTCAACGGCCACTATACGCATGATCAATGATGTCCATATTATGCTTATGGCCCGCTTCAGCGGGGTGCTGGCGCATCAGAAGATCCTCGAATTTTCAGGGAAACTCGAAGCCCAGAACCGTGAACTGGATGAAAGGGCCAAAGAACTTTCTATCCAGGGACAGGAACTCAGCGAGCAGAACCTGGAGCTTGAGATGCAGAAAGGCCAGCTTGACGAAGCCAGCAGGCTCAAAAGCACTTTCCTCTCCAATATGAGCCATGAGCTAAGGACTCCTTTGAATTCGGTCATAGCGCTTTCAGGGGTTTTGAGCCGCAGGCTTCGTAACATAATCCCCAAAGACGAATACAGCTATATCGAGATCATTGAAAGGAATGGAAGGAACCTTTTATCCCTGATCAACGATGTTCTTGATCTTTCCCGCATTGAAGCAGGACATGAGGATGTTCTAGCCGCGAATTTCACCGCATATGAGCTTGCGGATGAGATTGTCGGAATGTTAAGCCAGCAAGCCAAAGGCAAGAATATCATTCTCAAAAACTCGGTAGGAAAAGATCTTCCAGAGATCAGGTCGGATTATGTAAAATGCCGTCATATCATACAGAACCTTGTTTCCAATGCAGTTAAATTTACCGAACAGGGAAAAGTTGTAATAGAAGCGGAGCAGGTCGAAAATGAAATGATCATCACTGTTACCGACACCGGCATCGGTATCCCTGCAGAGGAACTGCCTTTTATTTTTGACGAGTTCCGCCAGGTCGACGGAAGCTCATCGAAGAAATTCGGTGGAACCGGTTTGGGGCTTGCGATTGCAAAAAAATACGCAAAGCTTTTGCATGGTGAGATCCGGGTTGAAAGCCAGCCAGGTGCGGGCTCCACGTTTACACTGATATTGCCGATGAAACTTGATCCGGATAAAACATCAAATAATACTGAAGATGCGCAGATCCAAAGGCGGGCTCCCAGACTATCAGAATTCCATGCTTCGTCATCAGGGGCAGGGAAGACCATACTCCTGTTTGAGGACAGTGAGGCTGCAATTATCCAGATCACCGATATCCTGACCGAACAGTCATATACCATACAGGTAGCCAGGAACGGGAATGAAGCTGTTGAACAGATCAAACTCTTCCATCCCCATGCAGTGATCCTAGACCTGATGATGCCTGGTTTGGATGGCTTCCAGGTGCTTAAACAAATTCGTGAAACTTCTGTAACATCAAAGATTCCCGTGCTTATACTCACGGCCAAGCATATTACGAAAGAAGAGCTGAGTTTCCTGAAAGGCAATAATATCTACCAGTTCATTCAGAAAGGGGATGTGGGAAGGATGGAACTTCTCGCAACAGTGGATCATATGGTCAACCCCAAGCCCGAAGCTATAAAGCAGCATACATCAGGCCAGCCTGGAATTAAACGTAAAAGCAAACCCCTTATCCTGGTGGTCGAAGACAATCCTGACAATATGAAAACGGCTAAAGCTATTCTAAGCCAGGAATACATGGTGCTTGAAGCACGTGACGGTGCCGAGGGAGTTCAGCAGGCCCTTGCCCATAAGCCCGACCTGATCCTCATGGATATGTCGCTTCCTGTCATGGACGGCTTCGAGGCCTTCGATGCGATTCGAAAATCGGAAGAGCATAAACATATCCCTATTGTAGCATTGACGGCAAGCGCAATGAAAGGCAGCCGTGAAGATATTCTCGAATACGGGTTCGAAGATTATATTTCGAAACCCATAGATGAACCCATGTTCTGGCGTGTGCTCAAATACTACCTTGGGGAGCCGGGGGAATTATAGATCCCTGTTTGCAAGAGCATTGAAAAGGACTTCGGCGGGATGAAGTGCATGTCTTCCTGTGCCGTCTTTTACCTGGTGGCGGCAGCTCGTTCCCGGAGCTGCAATAATGACTTCGGATGAGGTTTTCCGTATCTCGGGGAACAGCACCAGTTCTCCTACTTTCATCGACACTTCGTAATGTTCCTTCTCGTAGCCGAAAGCACCGGCCATTCCGCAGCAACCCGACTTTATCTCTTCAACAGAATATTTCGCAGGCAGCGACAGCATTTTTCTTGTTGTTTCTGTTGATGCAAGAGCTTTCTGATGGCAATGCCCGTGGAGCCTGATCTTTGCAGGCTCTGAGGTGAACTGCCCCGAAGTAATCCTCCCCGCCGAAACTTCCCTCATAATAAACTCATCGTACAACAGGCAGTGTGCCGAAAGTTCTGCAGCCTGCTCCTTTAATCCCGGCCCCGCCAGGTCGGGGTACTCATCCCTGAAACCCAGTATTGCCGAGGGCTCTATACCCACCAAAGGGATATCCTTTGAGACAAGCCCCGAGAAGGTTTTAATGTTGTTTACAGCTATTTTTTTTGCTTTGCGAAGCAGGCCTTTCGAAAGGAAAGTCCGTCCGCTGAGGTCATGAGGCAGGGTCAGTATTTCATATCCCAGCCGGTTAAAAAGCATTACGGTTTTAATGCCGGTCTCAACATCGTTGTAATTGGTGAATTCATCAACAAAGAGGTAAAAGCTGCCTTTTTTATTCTGAAGTGCATTGTTCAGCCCCGTCAGGTTCCTGCCCAGCCACCGCCTCAGGGTTGTTTTATGCAGCAGGGGGATGCTTCGTTCAGAGGCAAATCCCAGCATCTTCTTTGAGAATCCTGAGAGTACCTTGTTTTTCTGGAAAAAGTTAAATACTCCCGGGGCGATGCTCCCTATACGGTTGATGCTGCTGATGTAAGCAATAAGCCTTGACCGCATGGGCACCCCGTTTGCATCATAATAATGCTGCAGAAATTCAGCTTTAAGCTTGGCAATGTCCACATTCGAAGGGCATTCGCTCTTGCAGGCTTTACAGCTTAGGCAAAGGTCCATCACTTCATAGATCTCACGATGGTCGAAGGGATTGGTTTTGGTTGAATTGGTAATGAATTCCCTCAGGATATTGGCTCTGGCCCTGGTGGTGGTGTTCTCATCACCAATGGCCATGTATGAAGGGCACATCCATTTCCCGGTAACTACGTTATTCCGGCAGTCGGCCGAGCCATTGCATTGTTCTGCAGCCCTGAGTATCCCGTGGCTTGAACTGAAATCAAAATACGTTTCTATCTCGCTGGCTCTGATCCCGGGTTTATACCTCAGGCTGCTGTTCATACTTGGAGTGTCGACGATCTTGTTCGGGTTGAAAATATTCAATGGATCCCAGCATTTCTTGATCTCCTTCAGAAGGGCGTAATTCTTTTCCCCAATCATAATTGGGATGAATTCTCCCCTAAGCCTTCCGTCCCCGTGTTCGCCGCTGAGCGATCCTCTGTATTTCTTGACTATTTTAGCTGTTTCAAGGGCTACGGTATGAAAAAGTTCCACATCGGCAGGGTCCTTCAGGTTAAGAACAGGCCTCAGGTGAAGCTCGCCTGATCCTACATGGGCATAATAAACACAGTTAAGACCATGTGTTCTCAGCATCTCATCAAAGTCCCCGATATAAGCAGGAAGGCTGGCAGGGTTTACTGCCGTATCTTCAGTTACAGGCACAGGTTTCCTGTCGCCTGGATAGTTTGACAGCACGCCCAGCCCGGCTTTGCGCAGGTCCCAGACCCTCTTGAGCTCAGGTGGATAAACAACAGGGAAATGATAACCCAGCCCGGCCTTCCTCATGTCAGCTTCCATTTTTGAGCACAGGCCGGCGATCTCTTCTGTCGTATCCCTGGCAAATTCCACGATCAGTATTGCACCCGGATCCCCTTCGATAAAGAAGCGGTTCTGCCTCTGGGTGATATTGTCCTTTGTGCAGTCCATGATGGCTTTATCCATCAGTTCCACCGATCCCGGTTTATATTTAAGCGCTACCAGGTTGGCAAGCAATGCTTCTGCAACATTATGGCAATGCACGCATACCAGGGCTTTCTGTTTCGGAGGAAGCGGCGCAAGGTTCAGCCTGATCTCTGTCATGAACATGAGGGTGCCCTCGGAGCCGGCTATCAGTTTACAGAAGTTAAATAGCGAGGTAGCGAGGTAGCGAGGTAGCGAAATTTGATCATCACGTTTTTCGTCACGATCTTCGCTAAAAGGCTCCGTCGCCAGCAGGAGGTCGATTGCATAACCTGTGTTACGCCTGTGGATGGCAGGGTCGGGGTACTGCCGGCGGATTTCGGCCTGGTTGGCCGGATCGGATAGTATTTCACGAATCTGCCGGTATATCTTATTTTCGAGGCTGTCGCCAGTGCATTTTAAATTGAATTCCTCAACGCCAAGGTCGGTGAATTCAA
>Ga0364917_1056_pt2 | contig 39266 bp, 31 predicted proteins | sample SorcelJu500001C5_2_FD_206978 | JGI IMG/M metagenome (GOLD analysis project Ga0364917, IMG submission 206978) | Enriched cells from Trout Bog Lake Hypolimnion, Wisconsin, USA - BchlTB.June20.5000.01.C5 | ecosystem: Environmental > Aquatic > Freshwater > Lake > Hypolimnion/Profundal zone | place...
CGCTTTTATATAAAGGAAAGTTAATTTCAAATTTATTCCTGTGCCAGAATCATTAAAGCCACTGTTTAGAATCTGCTCCCGGAGCGCGTTCGCCTTTTTTATCGTTTTGCTGTTAAGCAATGTTACTGCAAAAGCAGCACCAGATGGAAAGGCATTGTTCATGTCTAATTGCGCATCGTGCCATAATCCGATAAAGGATGCGACCGGCCCTGCCCTTAAGAACATTGATAAGTCATTCCCTGACAAGCCAGGATGGGTCTACGAGTGGGTACACAACCCATCGGCAGTACTGGCGCGTGGCGATAAACAGCCAAACGACTACAAGGCTAAGTTCGGTAGCGTAATGACTGCGTTCCCGGCGCTGAAGAACGAGGAAATCGACGCGATCCTTAAGTATGTTGATACATACGAACCTCCCGTTGTTGCTGCTCCAACTCCCGGCACCGGTGGCGAGACTGCAAATACAGACAGCAATGGCTGGTTATATTCCGTGATCACTTTATCACTTTTGGTACTGGTAGTATTACTGTGGCGCGCTAACCAGGGCCTGAAAAGAGCTTCTAACGATAAGGAAGGCATACCTAACGAAAAAGAAATACCATTATACAGGAGCAAACTGGTAATAGCTATAGTAGCGATACTGTTGTTCATCATGGCAGGTTACTGGTTAGTGAACGGGGCTATCAACGAAGGCCGTATGCAAAACTACCAGCCACTGCAACCAATATTCTACTCGCACAAAGTACATGCCGGTATCAACCAGATCAACTGTCTTTACTGCCACGCAGGTGCTGAAAAGAGCCGCCAGGCAATGATACCATCTACCAACGTATGTATGAACTGCCACAAGCAGATCAGCTCATACAGCGGCGATCATCCCCTCGTAACTGCTGAAGGCAAGACCATCAACGCAAACGAGCAGATACAGACCCTGTATAAATATGCAGGATGGGATGCAGCCAACAAAAAATACAAACTGAAGGCAGATGGTACCATAGATGCTACGCCGATACAGTGGGTGAAAATACACAACCTGCCAGACCACGTATACTTCAACCACTCACAGCACGTGAAGGTGGGACAGGTACAGTGCCAGCGCTGCCACGGCCCTATCCAGGAAATGGATGAGGTTTACCAGTTCGCGCCATTGTCTATGGGCTGGTGTATCAACTGTCACCGCCAGACAGAGGTACAGTTTACCGACAACAACTACTACCGCATTTTTACCAAATACAACGAAGAACTGAAAGCAGGTACACGTAAAGGTGTAACTGAAGCAGATATGGGTGGTACGGAGTGTCAGAAATGCCACTACTAAGCCCGGCCCGTGAAGGGAGGTGATACGTGGAATTACTTTTTGAAATTTTGATTTTGAATTTTGAATTTGCAATATGAGTCAAAAACAATATTGGACGGGCCTGGAAGATCTTAATAACATCAATGCTCATCATGAAGTGGTGGACAATGAGTTTAAAGAGGAATTGCCATTCGACTTAAGCGATAGCATGTTCAATGCTACTACGCCCCGTCGCGACTTTTTGAAATTCCTGGGGTTCAGCACACTGGCCGCTACACTGGTAGCCAGCTGCGAAATGCCGGTACGTAAAGCTATACCTTACGCTATAAAGCCGGAAGATATAGTGCCAGGTGTACCTAACTATTATGCATCTACTTTTGTTGACGGCGGCGACTATTGCGCTATCGTTATCAAAACACGTGATGGCCGTCCTATTAAAGTAGAGGGCAATGAAATGTCTTCTATCACCAAGGGTGGTACATCTGCAAGAGTGCAGGCATCTGTGCTCAACTTATATGATAAGGCACGTATCCGTCACCCATATGCCAACCAGGCAGAGGGTACTTTTGACGCGATAGATAAGGTGGTGAAGGACGGAATGGGCGCTAAGACAGCTTACCTGGTTACCGGCACTATCCTTAGCCCTACCGTGAAAGAGGTTATTGCACAGTTCCTCACCAAGTATCCGAATGCAAAGCATGTAACCTATGATGCCATATCTTATTCAGGTATGCTGCAGGCCAACATGGCGAGCTACGGTAAACAAACACTGCCTACTTACCACTTCGATAAAGCAAAAACAATAGTGAGCCTTGGCGCTGACTTCTTGGGTACCTGGCTTTCACCGGTAGAATTCTCCAAGGGATATTCTAAAGGCCGCAAGATCAGCGCTAAGAACCTGTCGCTGTCCAAGCACTACCATGCAGAAGGCAACCACACCATCACCGGCGCTGCCGCTGATGAGCGTGTTACCTGCCGTCCGTCTGAAATGGGATTGATGGCCGCGGGCTTATATGCTGCGGTAACCGGTGGTACACCATCGGGCCTGAATGCTAACCAGAGCAAATGGATCACCAAGGCTGCTGCTGACCTGAAGAAAGGTAATGGCCTTGTGGTATGCGGCAGCAATGACGTAAACGTACAGACTGTAGTAAACGCGATAAACGATAAAGTAGGCGCAAACGGAGTTACTGTAAACTGGGCTACTACCAGCAATAACAAGCAGGGTATAGACAGCGAAGTAATGGCTATGGTAGCGGCTGTGAAAGCGGGAACTGTTGGTTCTATTTTCTTCCACGGTGTAAACCCTGTTTACGACCTCGCAAACGGTAAAGAATTTGGTGATCTGCTTGCTAATGTTCCTGTTACTGTTTCCTTCGGGGAGCGCATGGACGAGACGGCAGAAAAATGTAAATACATAGTACCTGACCATCACTACCTGGAAAGCTGGGGTGATGCAGAACCGAAACCTAATTACTTCAGCCTCATGCAGCCGGGTATATCGCCGTTGTTCAAGACGCGTTCCCTGGCTGATACATTGTTTAGCTGGATGGGCGAGACCCATACTTACGCTGAGTTCTGGAAGGACTACTGGATGAAGAAATTGGGCAGCCAGTCTGCTTTTGATAAAGCATTACAGGATGGTATTATAGAGCCAACAGGTGAAATGCCTAATGGCGGTGGTACTTTCGGCGGCAATGTATCTGATGCTATTGCCAAGATACAGGCTGTGAAACCAGGAAGTGGTAATGATGTGGAGCTTGTTGTGTACCAGAAAGTAGCTATAGGCTATGGTGGTGCATGGAGCAATAACCCATGGCTGCTGGAAATGCCGGATCCGATCACGAAGGCAACATGGGATAACTACCTGTGTGTATCGCCGAAAATGGCGAAATCATTTGCTGATGGTGAGCTGACCGGATTCACGGAAGTAGATACCAAAAAACGTGTAGTAACCATAAAGGGTGATAATTACAGCGTTACTTTACCAATAGTTGTGGTACCAGGTATGCACAACAATGTAGTGGCGATAGCGGTTGGTTATGGCCGTTCTGCAAAGGTGGGCCGTGCTGCTGCGAGCGATGCTACAAAGGGTGGTAAGAACGCTTATCCGTTCACCAGCTTTAATGGACAGAACGTTATTTCCCATGCTAAGGTTGACGTTAAAGCGACTGCTGACAAATATGATATCGCCATTACCCAGACGCACCTCAGCTATGAAGCGCGCCCGGTAATGCATGAATATACACTGGAAGAATTTACAAAGGATCCTAACGTACTGCTGAAAGAGCGTGGCGCTGAAATTGCAGAGTTTGCAGCGGTGCCATGGATAGAAGAAGGTAAAGAAGCTAAGGAGCCGATAGTAGATTCCAATACAGAAGAAGGTTATCGCCAGAATGGTACACTGTACCAGAATGGTATGGTATCCAGCTATCCGTATGAAGGCATCAAGTGGGGCATGTCTATCGATACCAACAGCTGTACCGGTTGCGGTGCGTGCGTTATCGGTTGCCAGGCAGAAAACAATGTATCTGTAGTAGGTAAAGACCACGTACTGAAAGCACACGAAATGCACTGGCTGCGTATCGACCGTTATTTCAGCGGTATGGCGGACGAGCCGGATACAATTCAGACCGTATTCCAGCCGATGCTGTGCCAGCACTGCGATAACGCACCTTGCGAAAACGTATGCCCGGTATCTGCAACCAACCACAGCTCAGAAGGACTTAACCAGATGGCGTATAACCGCTGTATCGGTACCAAATATTGCGCTAACAACTGCCCATACAAAGTACGTCACTTCAACTGGATGGACTGGAACGGTGCAGACTGCTTCGCAGATAACATCTATGAAGACTACCGTCGTGATGACATCAATGATGACCTCACCCGTATGGTACTGAACCCGGATGTTACTGTACGTAGCCGTGGTGTAATGGAAAAATGTACGTTCTGCGTACAGCGCCTGCAGGATGCGAAGCTTGCAGCCAAGAAGCTGGGCCGTCCGCTGAAAGATGGTGAAGCACGTACCGCATGCCAGCAGGCCTGCCCTACAGATGCGATCATGTTCGGTAACGTTAAGGACCAGGAGAGTGGTATCTTCAAGCTCCGTAAACAGGAGCAGATGGAGCGTACATTCTATGTACTGGAGCACATCCACACGCTGCCAAACATCAACTATCTTGCTAAGATCAGGAATACGGCTGAAATAGACGCACTGGACGAGAACAAGAACGACCTGCTGAAATACCATATCTAAGCAGATAAGGTAAGGGGTTAAATAAACAGATTAAAGATCCTGCAAAGGATATCAATAATAGGTAGTAATGAAAGCGGGGGTTGAATAAAAAAGTAAATTATAAGTTCACTTTTGGTTTTGACTTTTCACTTTTGACTTTTAAAAAAATACTAATTACGTGCTATGCATATTAAGTACGAATCGTTTGTAAGGGAGCCGCTTGTAGATGGCAATAAAGATTATCACCAGATATCGGAAGATATCATCAGCCCTATTGAGCGCAAGCCGGGCCGCATGTGGTATGTAGGGTTCTTCTTCGCATTGGCGTTGTTGGCGTTTGGTATCTTTTCGGTTAGCTGGTCTGTATATTGGGGACTGGGTACCTGGGGTGTGAACAGGACGATAGGCTGGGGCTGGGATATCACCAACTTCGTATGGTGGGTAGGTATCGGTCATGCCGGTACACTGATCTCCGCAATCCTTTTGCTTTTCCGCCAGGGCTGGCGTACCGGTGTGAACCGCGCGGCAGAAGCGATGACGATATTCGCGGTAATGTGCGCGGGCCAGTTCCCGATATGGCACATGGGCCGTGTATGGGATGCATTCTGGGTACTGCCGCTGCCTAACAGCCGTGGTCCGTTATGGCCTAACTTCGATTCTCCCCTGTTATGGGACGTATTCGCGATCTCTACTTACTTTACCGTATCCTTATTGTTCTGGTATTCCGGTCTTATTCCTGACTTCGCGCTGATCCGCGACCGTGCAAAGACCAAATTCCGCAAAGCGGCTTACGGTCTTGCATCTTTCGGCTGGACAGGTACTGCAAAGAACTGGCAGCGCCAGGAAGCCCTTGCCCTTGTACTGGCAGGTCTTTCCACACCACTCGTACTTTCCGTGCATACGATAGTATCGTTTGACTTCGCTACCTCTGTTATACCGGGCTGGCATACTACCATCTTCCCTCCATACTTCGTGGCAGGTGCGGTATTCTCCGGCTTCGCGATGGTGAACACCCTGCTGGTGGTTACCCGTAAAATATTGCATCTTGAAGAGTATATCACTATAGGTCACCTGGAGGCGATGAACAAAGTAATCGTACTTACCGGTTCTATAGTAGGTATCGCATACCTTACCGAGCTGTTCATCTCGTGGTACTCTCAGTCATGGGGCGAAATGGCTGCCTTCCAATGGCGTATCATGGGTCCTTACTGGTGGAGCTACTGGGCGATGATGACCTGCAACGTGGTATCACCACAGCTGTTCTGGATCAAGAAGCTGCGCCGTAATATACCGTTCACCTTCGTTATGTCTATCGTAGTGAACATAGGTATGTGGTTTGAGCGTTTCGTGATCATCGTTACCTCTACTTACCGCGACTGGGTACCGAGCAGCTGGGCATATTACAGCCCGCAATGGCCGGAAGTTGGTTTCTACCTCGGTACATTCGGTTTGTTCTTTACCTGCTACTTCCTGTTCGCCAAGTACTTCCCTGTAATAGCAGTATCGGAGATCAAGTTCGTACTGAAAACATCAGGAGATAACTTTAAGAAGAAGATGGACGTGATAGAGAACCAGAGCGCAGAAGATTTTATCCATATTGCTACCACTCATCACGATGAAGAGCATGTTTTAGAAGCGCCTCATCATTAATTGATAGCAGACAGGTTGTTTTAACTTTTGAATTTTGACTTTTGAATTTTTAATAAAATGGCTATAAAGAAATTTGCGGTAGCTGCTTACGATGACGAGGAAGTATTGTTTCCTGCAGTCAGCAAAGTGCGCCACAGCGGTTACAAGATGCACGATGTATATACACCGTTCCCGGTACACGGCCTCGATGAGGCAATGGGCCTGAAAGGTACGGATCTGCATATTGCCGGTTTTATCTATGGTTTGTGCGGTACTTCTACAGCAGTAGGTTTTATCTCCTGGATATATTGCTCAGACTGGCCGATCAACTACGGTGGTAAGCCACACTTTGCATTACCAGCCTGGATACCGGTAACCTTTGAGCTTACTGTATTGTTTGCTGCGGTGGGTATGGTACTTACGTTCTGCTATCTTAACCAGATCATGCCGGGTGTAAAGAAACACGTTTTCCATCCACGCCAGAGCGATGACCTGTTTGTAATGGCAATCGAACTGAACGATCATACATCCGAAGCTGAAGTTATCGCGTTCCTGAAATCAACAGGTGCAAAAGAAACATCGGTACAGCTGGCTGAAGACAGCTGGTGGTATGGCCGCTGGGATAAGAAGGAGCCTTACGAGGCGCTGAATGCGGGATAAGCAGGGAATTAGTTTTTTGAATTTTGACTTCTGATATAATATTATGAACAAGATTAAAAGCATAGTAGTAGCAAGCCTGGGATTAACGATCTGCCTGGCGTCGTGCGACTCTGGTAACATACGCCGTACTCCGGGGCACATTTACGCGCCGGATATGACTTACTCGCGTGCTTATGATGCTTATACATCAAACCCGAACTTCGCAGACAGCCAGACGAGCCGCCTGCCTGTAGCAGGTGCCATAGCACGTGGCCATATGTATGACCACCTGGTGGAGAACGATACTAATGCCTACAAGACCTACACCACTGATATGCGTTTTACAACGGATGAGCTGGGTGAAGGAAAGCGCCTTTTTAATATCTATTGCGGTATCTGCCACGGCACCAACCTTGATGGACAAGGCCCGCTGTTCGCAAGCGGAAAATTCGCTTCAATGCCGGCTAACTTTAAGGATGCCAAATACCTGCACATGCCTGTAGGGCAAATGTATGCCGCTGCAAAGTATGGCAAGAACATGATGGGCTCTTATGCCAGCCAGCTGGACATCAAGCAGCGCTGGATGGTAATAGCTTACATCAAGCAGGTACAGTCGCAGAATGGCGGCGATGCCTTTATCTTCGGCACAAGCCCTGCTCCTGCAGCAGCGCCTGCAACAGCAGATACAGCTAAAGCAAGCAAACCAATGGCTATGGCAACTCCCGCAATGGATAAGCCTGCCGATAAAATGGCAGCACCTGCAAAAGCCGGTGCTAAGAAGCACAGCAGCATGGAAGCTGATGGCAGCAAATAGGAAATAATAAATTTTAGAACGTATTTTAATAAAAGTAGCATACAATGAATGACCGTTTTGAGATACCCGGGAAATTAAAAAGGACGAGCATGGCACTCATCGCAGTTGGCGTATTAACGCTGATAGCGGGTATTGCCTGCCTGCTGGGCCCCCATAGCAATGATATGGACAAGAACCGTTTCTGGCTCGTATTGCTCCATGACAGCGTATTCTTTACCTTGATCACAGCTGTGAGCATATTCATCCAGGCGGCAGTATCACTGGCACAGGGTTCATGGATCGTGGCTTACCGCCGTGTTCCGGAAGCTATCGGCTCCATTTCGTGGATATTCGGGCTTATCGCCGCGGTGATCATGTTCACTATCATATTTACCTTCCGTAACTCTCATGGTATATGCTCTATTTATCCATGGGTAACACCGGGTAATGACAAGATACTCCTGGGCAAAAAGGCATTCCTCAATCCTAGTATGTTCGTAGGCTTTACCCTGGTGACCATCGGTTTCTTCGCATTCTTTGGCCGTAAGTTCCGTGCATTGTCTATAGCACAGGAAAGCGCGCCTAAAAATGACACACGTATCTACTGGAAAGTATTCCGCCTCTCTGGCCTGTTCCTGATCGTTTATGGTCTGTCCCAGATGAGCACTATACCATGGTTATGGATTATGAGCATACAGGCACACTGGTACTCTACGCTGTTCAGCTGGTACACATTCGCAAGTGCATTCGTAAGCGGTATGTCACTGATACTGTTGTGGGTAGTTTATCTCAAAAACCAGGGTAACCTGGAGCTGGTAACCAAGGAGCACATGCATGATCTCGGTAAGTTCATGTTCGCCTTCAGTATCTTCTGGACATACCTTTGGTTTGCACAGTATATGCTGATCTGGTACGCCAACATACCTGATGAGACAGTATATTTCAAGCTACGTCAGCAAGGTCCTTACAGCGTAATATTCTACGCTAACTTCATCATCAACTTCTGTATGCCGATACTGATACTGATGGCACGTCCGAGCAAGCGCAACTACTTTACCATTACCTTCATGGCGATGGTGATCATATTCGGCCACTGGCTGGATTATTTCCAGATGATCATGCCGGGTCCATTAGGTGAGAACTGGCACATCAACTGGTACGAAATAGGTATATTCATGGGCTTTGCCGGCCTGCTGATATTCCTGGTATCACGTATGCTGACCAAATCATCACTGGTTCCGAATAATAATATATTGCTGAAAGAAACAGTGGTGCATCTTGCGTAGTAAGTGCAAAATATAGAATAGGTAAGTAAAGAATAAAATTTAACAAGTAAATATAAGCTGTACGACCATGTCGGGATTTATAGTAGTAATATTGATAGCTCTGGTCTTTATCGTTGTTTACCAGATCGGTAAAGCCAGTGAGTATGCGGCGGTGCTGCGCGGTGAGGAAAAAGCAAAATCACAGACCAACCGCATGGTTGCCCTGCTTTTGCTGCTTATGTTCCCGCTGGGAGTATATGGTATATGGATGTGTAATGACCTGTTCAAAGACAGGTTGCTGCCGATAGCTGCCTGCAAAACAGGTGAGAACTATGACGCCATGTTCAATATGACCGTGCTTGTTACCGGTATCGTATTCTTCCTGACACAGTTCATTCTTTTCTGGTTCTGCTTCCGTTTCCAGGCTAAGGACAAGCGCACTACGTTCTTCTTCGCACACAACAACAAACTGGAATTGATATGGACTACCATTCCTGCAATAGCAATGGCAATACTGGTGGCAATAGGACTTCGTAACTGGTTTGACGTTACTTCTCCAGCACCACCCAACGCTACTGTTGTAGAGGTTGTGGGTAAGCAGTTCAACTGGATCGTCCGTTATCCGGGTAAAGACAATGAGCTTGGTAAAAGGGATTTCCGTAAGATAAATGACGCGAATAACGTACTTGGTCTTGACTGGAGCGATCCGCATAACATGGATGATGTTATTGCACAGAACGGTGAATTGCACCTGGTGGTGAACAAGCCAGTGAAGCTGCTGATCGGGTCACGTGATGTGATACATGATGTGGGATTACCACACTTCCGCATGAAGATGGATGCTGTACCGGGTATCACTACCACATTATGGTTCACGCCAACTATCACTTCAGACTCCATGAAGAGCATCACGCATAACCCTGATTTCGTGTATGAAATATCATGCGACCAGATATGCGGTAAAGGCCACTATTCTATGCGTGGTACTATCATAGTGCAGACGCAGGAAGACTATGATAAGTGGATGGCAGCCCAGCCTACTTATTACAGCACCAACAATGCGCCTGCTACTCCTGCTGCGCCAATGCCGGGAACGGATACCAGCAAGGCAGGTCAGCCAACCGCGAAAAAGTAGTAGTGTAAAGAATATATCGATGAAATAATCGGCTGTGAGTAATCAGCCATAAAAGTGAAAAAATGAGTAACGAAGCAATCATCATTGACGGCCCTAATGTAGCGCACGGTGCAGAAGCTGCTACTGATCATCACGGCCACGAACATCATGAACAGCATTTTGTCTGGAAGTACATTTTCAGCCAGGACCATAAAATGATATCCAAGCAATTCCTGATCACGGGTATCATCTGGGCTATCATAGGTGCCTTATTTTCCGTATTCTTCCGTTTACAGCTTGGTTTCCCGGATTCTACTTTCCCTATCATGGAGAAATTCATGGGTGAATGGGCAAAGGGCGGTAAGCTGTCTCCTGAGTTCTACTACGCGCTGGTTACCATGCACGGTACCATCCTCGTATTCTTCGTACTTACAGCGGGCCTCAGCGGTACGTTTGCCAACCTGCTCATACCTTACCAGGTAGGTGCGCGTGATATGGCATCGCCGTTCATGAACATGCTTTCTTACTGGTTCTTCTTTGCAGCAAGCATACTGATGTTCACTTCATTATTTGTTGAGACCGGTCCTGCATCGGGTGGATGGACAACTTATCCTCCATTGAGTGCGCTTAAGGAAGCATCACTTGGTTCCGGCGTAGGTATGGACCTGTGGCTGATGGGTATGGCGCTGTTCGTTGTGTCTTCACTGCTGGGTGGTCTTAACTACATCTCTACTGTGCTGAACATGCGTACAAAGGGTATGACGATGACACGCCTGCCACTGACCATATGGGCGCTGTTCTTTACCGCGGTACTTGGTGTACTTTCTTTCCCTGTACTGTTCTCCGGTGTAGTGCTGCTGATATTCGACCGTAACTTCGGCACCAGCTTCTACCTCTCTGAAATATTCATCGGCGGCAAGGCATTACCACACGTTGGTGGTTCGGCTATCCTTTACCAGCACTTGTTCTGGTTCCTGGGTCACCCAGAGGTGTATATCATCATGCTTCCGGGTATGGGTATGGCATCAGAAATACTGTCTACCTACAGCCGCAAACCGATCTTTGGTTATTTCGCGATGATCATATCACTGATAGGTATCACATTGCTGGCCTTCCTGGTATGGGCGCACCATATGTTCGTAACCGGTATGAGCCCGTTCCTTGGATCCATATTCGTACTGCTGACGCTGCTTATTGCCGTACCATCGGCGGTAAAGGTGTTCAACTGGCTTACTACCATCTGGCGCGGTAATATCCGCTTCACACCGGCTATGCTGTTCGCTCTTGGTTTTGTGTCCCTGTTCATCTCCGGCGGTCTTACCGGTATATTCCTTGGTAACTCTGCCCTTGACATACACCTGCATGACACTTACTTCGTAGTAGCCCACTTCCATATAGTAATGGGTGTGTCGGCATTCTTCGGGATGTTCGCAGGTATCTATCACTGGTTCCCCAAGATGTATGGCAAGTTCATGAACAACAGTATGGGCTATATCCACTTCTTCGTTACATTCATCGGTGCTTACCTGATATTCTGGCCAATGCACTATGAAGGTATTGCAGGTATGCCACGCCGTTACTATGACTATTCTGCATGGGAGTCTTTCAAGCACTTCCAGGGTGTGAACAGCTTCATCAGTATCATAGCGATCATTGTATTCTTTACACAGTTATTATTCGTAGTTAACTTCATCACCAGCATTTTCCGCGGCCGCAAGATGACCACGTTAAATCCATGGGGCTCTACTACACTGGAATGGACTACACCGATCCATCCTGGCCATGGTAACTGGATAGGAGAAATACCTGAAGTACACCGCTGGCCATATGACTACAAAGATGATGGTCATGGTAATGACTTCATCCCACAGACGACACCACTGCGTCCGGGCGAAGAAGAACATTGATAATACTTGTCACACACACGTTTATATAGCCGCCCCGTAATCCGGGGCGGTTTTTTTGTTCAGGATGTTCCTCAAAAAATGCTCATTGCCAGGGATCAAAGGGGCAATTTGTCTATAGAAAGTACTGATGTTGTTTAGCATTTTTTTGAAAAAGATAAGCATACATTTGGGGCGTATGAAAAGTGAGATAATAGACAAAACGAAACCGTACTCTAAAGAAATAAAGTGGAAAAGCTGGTACTATACACTGTCCACATTACTGTTGCTGATAGGCAGCCTTAGCTGCACTGTGCTGGTGCACAATTACGTGTTAAAGATAGCGCTTGGTGTGCTTTCCGGCTTGCTGAATATAAGGATGTTCGTGATCTACCACGACTATGTGCATAATGCACTTTTGTACAAATCTAAAGCTGCTGAGAAGTTGTTCTTTGTCTATGGATTGTATATGCTGGCACCAAACGGTATATGGAAGAAGTCGCACACCTATCATCATTCCTACAATTCACACCTCGCTAAAAATGATATCGGCGCATTCGTTACCCTGCCGCTTAACGAGTATAATGCCCTTTCACCTGGTGAAAAGAGGCGCTATCTGTTGATAAGGCATCCGCTTACAATATTGCTCGGATACTTGTCTATGTTCCTGATCAACTTCTGTGTTATTCCGTTTGTCACCGGGCCTAAAAAGTATGTTGATTCGCTGGTGGCGCTGGTGCTGCATGTAGCCATCGGCATAACTATATTCATAGAGCTGGGTTGGTTAAATTATGTTTGCGTGTGGTTCCTGCCTTTTTTCGTTTCGCATTGTATCGGCACTTACCTGTTTTATGCGCAGCACAACTTTCCCGGGGCCAAGCTGTATAAGGAAAACTGGAGTTACGAGCAGGCGGCACTATACAGCAGCAGCTATATGCCCATGAACAGGGTGATGCAATGGTTTACCGCGAACATAGGTTTTCATCACATCCACCACATTAATTCCACCATACCATTTTACAGGCTGCCGGAGGTAATGAAAGATATAAAGGGGCTGCAGAACCCGGGGGTGACGAGCCTGAAGTTTAAAGACATAAGAAACTGTCTGCGGTTAAAGGTCTATTGCACAGAAACAGATAGGTTGGTTCCGTTAAGGTAAAGGGTGATAACAAAATTATCAATCGCCGGTATTATACACATTTCGTAGCTTTAAGTATGAGTAAACCCTTCCTTTTCAAGTATCATATAGCGGCGACTGTGCTGTTGCTATTTATGTATGGCTGCAATATCCAGCCACTTAAAATAGATACCCATATAGCGCCTGCAGGCAACAATATTATGGAGCGCATAACAGTGCCGGATGGTTATGCAAGGATCGTAGCGGATAGCAATTCCTTTGGCGGCTTTCTGCGGTATCTGAAACTGAAACCTAACGGAGCGCCGGTACATTACTTTAATGGCAGCATCAAGGACAACCACCATGTGTATGTGGCCGTAGTAGATATGCCCATAGGTAATAAGGACCTGCAGCAATGTGCAGATGCGGTAATGCACCTGCGGGCAGAATATCTGTACACGCACGATATGCAGGAAAAAATACACTTTACCTTCACGAACGGATTCCGTGCTGATTACAGTAAGTGGGCGGCAGGCTACAGGATAGCCATTGACGGTAATAAAACAAAGTGGGTAAAAACTGCACAGCCGGAGGATTCGCGTGCTGTCTTTGATAAGTACATGGAGATCGTCTACTCGTATTGCGGTAGTTTGTCGCTTAGCAGGGAGATGAATAAAATAAATTACGACCAGTTGCAACCCGGTGATGTACTGGTGCGAGGTGGTACGCCGGGACACGCGGAAATAGTAGTTGATGTAGCAGTAAATAAAGCAGGCAAAAAGGTATACCTGCTGGCAGAAAGCGCCATGCCCGCGCAGGAGATACAGATACTTACAGACCCGATGAGCGCTGCTCTAAGCCCATGGTATGAACAGGGTAGTGCCGCGGACCAGATAATAACTGCAGAAGGAACATTTACCGGAGACCAGCTAATGCGGTTTGAGGACTAGTTAGTTTTTCCGGCTAGCACTTTTTCTAATGTCCACGACCTTTACCTGCAGCCTTATGGTGCCGTTGTATTCATTCTCTTCTATGTTGTAGAGCATATCAAAAGGACCTTCACGGACGAACTCATATCTGTCGCTGAGGCCAAAACCGATGCCTTCTATGATAGCGCCATTGTGCTGGTGCGCAACTATGCGAAGATGCTGTTCTTTGACCACATTCGATTTGCCCTGGTAGTCATACAGGTCGCGCGTCATGAAGATGGGCTTCATATTGCCGGGGCCAAAGGGCTCCAGTTGTTTCAATATATTATTGAGGGCGGGCTTTACTACAGACAGTGGCACCTCTGCGTCTATCTCTATTTCGGGTACCTGCTGGTCGGCTGTAATAGTGGAAGCTACTATGGTCTCAAATCTTGCTTTAAATTCCGCTACCTTGTCTTCGCCCATGGTCATACCTGCGGCGTAGAAGTGACCGCCGTAGTTGTCCAGCAGGTCGCGGCACTCGTGTATGGCCTCGTAGATATTAAAGCCGGAGACAGAGCGCGCAGAGCCTGTAGCCTTGCCATTGGCAGAGGTGAGCACAATAGTAGGCCGGTAAAAATGATCTATGAGGCGTGAGGCCACAATACCCACTACACCCTTGTGCCAGTGAGCACGGAACAGTACCGTCGATTTACGGTTGGCCTCATCAGGATCATCATTGAGTATACCCAATGCTTCTTCTGTAATACTTTTATCTACTTCTTTACGGTCGTCATTATCGGAATGGAGTGCAGCCGCTAGTGCACCTATCTTTTCAGGATCCGTTTCCATAAAGAACTCTACGGCCTTACGAGCATCGTCCATACGGCCCGCAGCATTTACACGCGGGCCTATTACGAATACCAGATCGGATATAGAGAGTGCCTTGGTAACGCCACCCAGCTCCTTGAGCGTAGATATAGCCAGGCATGGCGATTCGTTGATGCGCCTTATACCATAGTATGCCAGTATCCGGTTCTCGCCATCCATAGGCACTATATCTGCTGCTATGCTGGTGGCTACCAGGTCAAGGTATTGGTATACCGACTCCATAGGCAGCTTCCAGTGTATGGCAAGTGCTGAAGCCAGCTTAAAGCCGATGCCACAGCCACTGAGTTCTTTGTATGGATATTTACAATCAACCTGTTTGGGATTGAGAATAGCATAGGCCGGTGGTATCTGCGCATCGGGAAGGTGATGGTCGCATACGATAACGTCTATGCCCAGCGACTGTGCGTAAGCAATGATCTCTACCGACTTGATACCACAGTCGAGCGTGATCATGAGTGTGTAACCGTTGCCATGCGCAAAGTCTATCCCTTGCTTTGATATACCGTAACCTTCGCGGTAGCGATGCGGGATATAATAACCCATCTCGCCTTTATAGTTGGCTTTAAGAAAGGAGTACATAAGTGCTACCGAGGTAGTGCCATCGACATCATAGTCGCCATAGACCATGATACGCTCGTGCCACTCTATGGCAGTGCTTATACGTTCCACCGCTTTCTGCATTCCCTTCATCAGGAACGGATCATGCAGCTGCGACAGCTCAGGGCGAAAGAACAGCTTTGCTTCTTCGTAGTTTTTTATGCCACGCAAAGCAAGTATCCTGCACAGGGCAGGGTGTATATTCAGGGCAGTCTGTAATTCATTCACCGTTGCTTCATCAACGGGTTTTAATGTCCAGCGTTTATCGGGCTTCATTTCCAAAATCTAATTGCTGCACCGCATTGTGATAGTCCGTAACCCACTTGTCCAGCCTGTCGGTATAGCCTTCGGCCAACATCTGCGCAAAAAAATCGCCATCGCCCATGATCTGCTGCAATAGCTGATCCTGGGCCTGGATACACTGCATGGCGGTATTGTAAGGTGTATGGCTGAACGATACCATCTCATACACAGATACAAACTGCTCCGGATAGCGCTTGCCCAGTTCCTTTTCTATTTTTTTACGCTCCAGGAACATAGGGTCTGCTACCTTATCGCGCATCTCTGTAAAGTTGTTGAGTGCCAGCTGTGCTACCGCGTCACCGTTCGGTTTCCTTCTCTTTTCGTATTCCTTCAGTATGGTATCCCAGTCGGCCTCACCCCGACCCTCTCCCAAGGAGAGGGAGGTGTCATCTAATAGGTTTGCGAGAATAGTGCAATCTTCAAAGCCTGCATTCATACCCTGTCCATAAAACGGAACTATGGCATGTGCCGCATCGCCTATGAGCGCACTCTTGTTCTTATAGTGCCATGGGAAGATATGCGTGGTGATGAGCGAAGACGTAGGATTATTAAAAAAGTCTTTAAGCAGATCGGGCATTAATACCTTAGCATCTGCAAATTGCTTATCGAACAGTGCTGTAACATCTGCTTCCGTATTCAGCTTAGAGAAAGACACCTCACCTTCAAACGGCATGAACATAGTGCACGTAAAAGTACCATCTGTATTAGGCAGGGCTATCATCATATACTTGCCACGCGGCCATATATGCAGGAAGTTCTTTTCCATCACCCATTCACCCTTCTCATTCGGGAGGATGGCCAGCTCTTTATAGCCATATTCCAGGTAGTTCTGGGAAGCATTTACCAGGTCCATATTGGTATAACTCTTGCGCAATGCAGAGAAGGCGCCATCGGCACCAAACAACAGATCGGCCTGTACGTCTATTTCTTTGCCCTCATGCTGGAAGTGCAGCTTATTGTTAGCTACATCCACATTAGTGCACCGATGATCGAACAGAATGGTTGCGCCATTCTTTTCGGCCATGGTCATCAGCTTCTTGTTCAGGTCACCACGGCTTACGGAATAGATAGCTTCATTGTTTTTGCTGTATGGCTGTGAAGCAGTGCTGCCATCGGCCATATGCAGGAAGCGACCATACATAGGTATTGCCAGCTCTTCCATTTCCTCCTTAAGACCGGCAAGCTCCAGCGCCTTCCAGCCACGGGCGCTCATAGCCAGGTTTATAGACCTGCCAGCTGCTATGTTTGCATTGCGCATATCGGGGCGCCGCTCATATATTGTCACTTCATAACCACGCTTGCGTAAAATGATAGCCAGTAACGAACCTACCAGCCCTGCACCTAATATTGTAACCTGCCGCGACATAAAAACTATTTTGAAGGCAAAATAAGAAATAAAAGGGCAATGCGGAAGGATAGTTAGATTTTAGTGAATTTAGCATTGACGTGTACATTTTTTTTAGCTTTTGTTTGATGTGTATTGGCTGCTAATAGTCTTATATTTGTAATGTAATTTAGATATCATGAAGAAGAGTATTTTGCAAAACGTAGTGTGGAAAGAGGGTAAGTATTATGTAGCACAATGTCTGAATGTGGATGTTTCAAGTTTCGGCGAAACAAGAGAAGAAGCATTAACTAATCTTGATGAGGCGCTGAATTTGTATTTTGAGGATACACAACATGACGATATTCAACAGGTGCAAAATCCGGAAATTGTAAGTATTTCGGTAAAATATGCCTAAACTATATTCCTCTTTCTTTATTCTGAAGATCCTTGAAGCCCATGGCTTCATATTCATATCTCAAAAGGGAAGCCACATGAAATTGAGGAAAGAAGGCAATCCCACCTTAACAGTAATAGTCCCAGCCGGTAGAAAAGAAATGCCAATGGGTACTTTTCGTTCGATTTTGCGTCAAAGCCAACTTAGTATCACGGATTTTGAATAGTGTTGTAATGCTATCCCGTCGATCTGCGAAATTGCTATTTTTTTCTGCAATGTTATTTCCCGTTTTTGTTACGACCTTTACACAAAACAACACTCATGCCCGCACGGTTCTACGAAACGGACGTAAAATCAGGATTAAAGGATAAACGTAAGCTGTCTGCTTTTTTAGATGCACTGGTAGCAAAGCATCTGAAGAAGGTAAAGAAAGTGGCACTGAATTACATATTCTGCACAGACGAATACCTGCTGGAAATGAATCAGCAGTTTCTAAAGCACAATACCCTTACCGATATCATTACTTTTGATCTCAGTGATAGCGCAGCGGAACTGACCGGCGAGATATATGTGAGCGTGGACCGTGTGAAAGAGAATGCGGGAAAATTTGCAGTGAGCTATAATGACGAGCTGCACCGTGTTATCTTTCATGGCGCTTTGCACCTGTGCGGCTTCAAAGACAAAAAAGAAGAGGATATAAAGAAGATGCGGGCGAATGAAAATAAGTGCCTTGCAGAATACAAGAAAGCGCTGCTATAAAGAAATATAACAGCTGTTTTGAATTTTCACTTTTGAATTTTTAATTACCAATGCAGATAGAGACCATTTACGAAGATGATGACCTGATAATAGTGAACAAACCTGCAGGGCTGCTGGTAATACCGGACCGTTTTGACGCACTGCTGCCCAGCCTGAACAAACTGGTGGAAGCAAAGGTGGGCGCACGTATATGGGTGGTGCATCGCCTGGACAGGGAGACAAGCGGTGTCATCTGCTTTGCTAAAAATGAGGAGACGCACCGCTACCTGTCGATTGCGTTCCAGGAGCGCGATGTAAATAAATTTTATGCGGGCCTGGTGAATGGTATCGTTATTCCGCCGGAAGGCAGGATAGAAAGCCCTATTGCCGAACATCCTGCGGTGCATGGCAAGATGGTAGTGAACCGGAAGGGTAAGATGGCCGTAACTGATTACAAAGTAGTGGAGCAATGGCCGTTGTACGGCCTGCTGCAGTTCCAGATACATACCGGGCGCACACACCAGATAAGGGTACATATGCAGTCTATAGGGCATCCGCTGGTTTGTGATGATCTGTATGGCGATGGCCAGCCGTTCCTGCTGTCGCGTATCAAACGCAAGTACCGTATGTCGGAAAAGGATGAGCAGGAAAAGCCGTTGCTAAGCCGCATGGCGCTGCACGCCTACCGCATAGAGTTCCAGAAAGAGGATGGTAAGCTGATCAATGCGGAAGCCCCGTTGCCCCGCGATATTTCAGCCTGTGTAAAGCAACTGAACAAATGGAGCAAGAGCCGGGAACAGGGTGCGAACGAGGAAAATGAGGGATAGGCGCATATCGCGCCGCCCGTTAAACGATTTTTTATACTTTTGTATTTATATGACATCGCAAATTAATATTCAGATAGAGCTTGCCGAAGATAAAATGCCGGAAGCAATACAGTGGACTGCACCTGATGGCGGTGTAGCAGAATGGCAGAAAGCTAAGGCTATACTGCTGGGCCTGTGGGATGGTGAAGAGAAATCAGCGCTCCGCATAGACCTGTGGACGAGTAAAATGATGGTAGACGAAATGAATGACTTTTTCTACCAGACCTTTTTTGGCATGGCGGATACTTACCTGCGTGCAACACGTAACGGGGAACTGGCCGAAGAGATGAAGGAATTTGCAAAGAGCTTTCTTAAAAAAGCTACAGAAGCAATAGAGGCCGAAAAAGCATAGGCTACATTTTAGCCAATCAACCTTTTTAATTTTGACTTTTTAATTTACCGACAATGTCTCTTGAAACACAAGTAATGGACGAACTGAAGAACGCAATGCGTGCCAAGGATGAGGCAGCGCTCCGTACACTCCGTGCCATAAAAGCAGCTATAATTATAGAGAAGACCGCTGAAGGCGCTACAGGTGAGATCACCGAGGCGATGGAAGCCAAGATGCTGCAAAAGCTGGCCAAGCAGCGCCGCGACTCACTGGATATTTTCGTAAAGCAGAACCGAGAAGACCTTGCATCAAAAGAAAGAGAAGAGCTGGCGATAATAGAAAAATTCCTGCCGAAGCAAATGACTGCTGACGAGCTGAAAGCTGAAGTGAAAGCAATCATAGAGCAGGTAGGTGCCAAGTCGGCGGCGGATATGGGCAAGGTAATGGGCGTGGCCAGCAAACAGCTTGCCGGCAAGGCTGATGGTAAGGCGATATCTGACATGGTGAAGCAGTTGCTGGCATCAGCTTAATGCACGATTTGAAAATTGAGGGCACTTTTGGGTTTTCACTTATAACTTTCGACTTAAAAAGAAAATGGTCCTTGATGTAATTGGTATTATCCTCATCATTTTATTCTTCATACGCGGCTACACAAGGGGTATCATTGTAGCCGCGTTTTCTGTTATAGCCATATTGCTGGGCATTGTCTGCGCATTAAAATTGTCACAGTCATTCGCTGCATGGATGCTTGCGAAGGGATACATCACATCCGGATGGGCGCAAGTGATCAGCTATATTGTTTTATTTATTGGTGTGGTGCTCATCGTAAGGCTTATTGCCAAGCTGATACAGAAGGCGGTGGAAGGCATGATGCTGGGCGTGGTAAACAAACTTATAGGCGGACTGCTGTATGCCTTCCTAGGAGCCGTGATCTGGAGCTCCCTGCTGTGGATAGGCACAAGGATGAACATGATCACCCCGGAAACTATTGCCGCATCGAAAACATATAGCTGGCTGTCATTGCTTGCTCCGTGGTTCTTCGAGATGGCAGGTAAGCTGTTGCCATTCGCAAAAGATACATTCAGCGGGCTGGAGCACTTCTTTGATTCCGTAAATCAGAAAATACCGGCCAATGTGGGTGCTCATTGATAATTACGATTCCTTCACCTGGATACTGCATGACTACCTGCTGCAGACGGGAAATGAGTGCGTGGTATACCGTAATGATGAGCTGACCATACAACAGCTAAAGGACATTAAGCCGGCCCGCATCATTATATCTCCCGGTCCTGAAACACCTTTACAGGCAGGGATTACCATGGAGGTAATAGACCAGTTTCATAAATATACACCTATACTTGGCGTGTGCCTCGGCCACCAGGCGCTAGGTATGTACTTTGGTGCAAAACTGGTACATATACCGTACCCCATGCACGGGAAAACAAGCGAGGTGACGCACAACGGTCATGGGCTGTTTGAACATATTCCCTCGCCATTTACCGCCATGAGGTATCATTCATTAGCGGTTGACCGATTCGGTGGTACTCCATTAAAAGCACTGGCCCATACGGCAGATGGAACGGTAATGGCGTTGGCGCATGAGGAGTTTCCGTGCGTAGGAGTGCAGTTTCATCCGGAGTCTGTAGGTACGGAATATGGGCTGCAACTATTGAAGAACTGGGCAGTGCGCTAATGTTTTATTTGCCCGCTTTCAACAATCCAGTGTAATCGGCAGGCTGTGCTATCAGAGCGAGGGCTTTATCCAGTTCTTTGTCGTACTGCAGGCCCTGGGCAATGCGGCCGCGCACATAGTAGTAGCGCGATGCGATCTCGTTCTCCAGCATTTCTTTTACCTGCTCTTTATGCTTCTGGAGGTCCAATTTTTTGTCATGCGCTATTTTTGATCGCAGGGCATCAAATTGATCTTTAGCTTCGTTATAATAATTTTCTTTCACGGCAATGGCTTTCAGCGAATCCAGACCTTCCTCCGTTTCGCTCTTATACGAATAGTCTTTGTTCTCCAGCCATTTCGCGAATTGATTATACTCTGCATCTGTCAGTGTGAATTTATCTGCAGATGTTATCGTTGCGTGGGTGCGTGCATATTCTGTTGCATAGTCGAACAGGTAATTTTTTGTGTACAGCGTTATGGCTATAGTGCTGATGGGCTCTTCCTTAATGTTTACATCAGGTGCTACGCCACCACCACTGAGCACGGTACGGCCATCCTTGGTTTTATACGCTTTCTTCAGCGAGTCCGGGATATAGCCTACGCTACCATCGGCGTTGCGGTGGGCGTAATCGAGCGCTTGTATGCAGCGGCCGCTGGGGGTATAATAGCGTGCTATGGTCAACTTCAGGCGGGCATTAAAACCCAATGGATGTGTTACCTGAACCAAGCCTTTACCATAAGAACGTTCCCCGATTATTACACCACGGTCCAGGTCCTGCATAGTGCCTGCAACGATCTCTGATGCCGATGCCGATGAGTGGTTTACCAGCACGGTCAGCGGCAGGTCTTTGTTCCATACCGCGCCCGGGGTCCGGTATTCTTTGTCCATGTCTGCTATCTTGCCCCTGGTACTTACCACCAGTTGTCCGCGGTCTACAAATATGTTACAGATACCCACTGCTTCGTCCAGTAATCCACCGGGATTGTTACGAAGATCGAGCACAAGTCCTTTGAGCGAGGGCTGTACTTTCTGCAGGCTGTCGTATGCATCTCTTACCTGTCTTGCACAGCCCTGGGTAAACTGCGTGAGCCGCACATAAGCAATATTATTTCCCGGGCCTATAAGACTGGCATATGGCACACTGGATATGGCTATCTCGCCACGAGTTACCAGTTTTTCAGAAACGGTCTGTTTAAAGGCATCTTTTATCTGCATGTGTATCTGCGTGCCGGCAGACCCTTTCAGCAGCAGGCTCAGGTCATCTATTGTCTTGCCTTTTATCTTCTGGCCGTCAATAGACTCTATCATATCACCGGGATGCAGGCCAGCTTTCTGCGCCGGGCTGTTCTCGTACACATCGCCTATGTATATATCATCACCCTTTTTGCGCATGCTGGCGCCTATTCCGCCGTACTTGCCGGTGGTCATAAATTCATACTCCTCAATGTCGGACTCGGTAATGTAATTGGTATATGGATCCAGGCCCTCCAGCATGGCATCTATGCCTGTCTTTACCAGTTTGCCGGGCTCTATAGGGTCTACATAGTATGTATTCAGTTCTTTGAACAGGGTAGCATATATATCCAGGTTTTTGGATATCTCGAAGTAAGGGTCACTAGTGCGCGCATGTATAAAGAAAAACGCAGTGGCGGAAAGTAAGGCGCCGGCTATAAACCCCCTGGCTTTTCTGCCTTTCCTCAATAATATCTTAACACGATCCATGGACAAACTATCTTTATTATGACCAAGCAATGTACGAATTTATAGCCTGCAAAAACTTCCGGATAAATAAAAAATAACCCCATTGCCGCTCATAATTGTTATAAATATGGTAATTTGTATCAAAATAAACTTATCCTGTACATCGTTATCTGATAATACTGTTGCTGCCCTTATGATGAACTACAGACTTGCCGCATTATTTTTTTTACTCTTAATTACGGGAGGGCAGCTCCACGCCCAGAAACCTTTTACCGAAGGTGTGATCATCTATAAGGTGAAACTGGAAACGCCCGAACACAAAGAATACAGGGGTACATACGCCTACACCTTTAAAGGAACGCTAGTAAGGAAAGACCTGAAGCTGAGCAATGGCTACGAAGATATAGTGCTCTATGATTGCAGCAACAACAGTATCTACTCACTGCAAAACAAGGGAAGTAAGAAATACGCGATCCAGCTGAGTATGGACGATTTTCTCAGGGATCAGCAAAAATTTTCCGGATTCACGATGAAAAATGAAACGGATGAGCGTAAAAAAATTGCAGGATATGATGTTACTAAAGGTGATGTAAATTACACAGACGGGACATTTTCCAGCATACGGTTTACCAAGGAATGGTGCCCTTCACAGATCGTTACCTTTGAACGGTTCCCAAATGCAAAGTTCTTCCCGTTATATTTTTCTTACACTGATGAAAAAGGCATGACGATGACCTTTGAGGCCAGTAAAATAGAAGCTCAGCCAGTGGAGAACGCTGTGTTCCGCATACCTGCCGACTATAAGATCATCTCTTACAATGAGTATAAAGAAATGAGCAATTAAGCTACTTTTTAGTGATCGTGGTTTCTGCCAGTATGTTGTGATGGCCCGTTAATTTCACTTTGTAAATGCCTGGAGCTACCTTACATTTTACCGCCATTTCCGGGCCCTTTACACTTTTGGTCTTATTCATCACCTCATTGCCATCAGTGTCGAATAGCTGTATGGTAATTTGCTGCCCGGTCATGTCGGCAGGAAAGTGTATCATCAGCACCTCTTCTGCAATAGTGGATATCGTTACTGTTTCCTTAGGTGTATCCTTTACCCCTGCTATCTCCGGGTCTGCCATGCTCCTGCCGCTTGTATTTGATGTCACTTCCAGGTCCGCCATTACGGGGTACTTGTTCGACATCTGGTAGATCGCTTCTATTACATCGGCAGGCGCTGAAGTATTTGTATGCGAATTACTATTGTTTACGGAAATTTTGAACCGCTGTCCGTCATTACCTATGGTGCGGTAGCTGTCAGGTATATACCTGATATAGTTAGCATTATTGATGATCCATGGTGAAAGGAAAATATGGTCGTACCAGTTCTTCGCGCCACCGCCCGTGCCGCAGGCATTGGGTATGGAGGCCGACTCTCTTGTAGAAGTGGTGAAGTATGCAGCATACTTAGGGTCATGGTTCCAGTCTGCGAAATAAGAAAGTTTCTGGTCGGGGAAGAACGGAGGGTCTGAAAAACGGAAGCCGCTGTCCGCATCCGTGGTCAGTACTTTATAAAACGGCTCGTCTGAATTACGTACGTTAAAGTCACCAAGGTCTATCATATTAGGCAGGTGAGCGAAATGTGTTTTCAGAGTACGCATTACCCCTTCCATCTGCTTGCCGCGTACCCCTTCATTATCGTCACCCGACATATCATGGTTAGGTATGACATAAAGGAAAGTAGTGTCGTGGGTGCGTGAAAGCGCAGGGTCTCTGTAATAAAACTTATAGGTATTAAAATCGGTAACGTTCACATAGGAAGAGACAATGGACAGGAAGCCGAGTTTATTCCTGTCATAGAATATGACAGCCATATTTGTGGTATGGGCATCATTGGTAAAAGGGGTGTGTGCGTACCTGCCAGGGAATGCGGGATCGAGAGCAAAACGTACCACAGAGTCTGCAAAGCCATACGGTGCTGTTCCGTATTTATCATCCCGAGTTACCGGTATCGATGCCATTTTCTCTAAGGAAAGTATATCCGGGTTCGTATAGGCAACAATTGTCTGCAGGTATTTGTGAAACCGTTGAGTAGGCCCCTGACAGCTGTTACCGTAATAAAGCACATTATATCCCATTACACGGAGTGTGTCTTTTTGTGCAAGGGCATTACTGCTGACGGCTGCAAACAGAATAATGAAAGCGTAACGGATAAATGATCTGTAGTTCATTGTTATTTAAATGATCTTAAAATTATTTTTTGCTGATGCCCATTTCTGAAATGATATGGTCACCCGAAGCGAATCTTAAATAGTATATGCCGGGTGCAAGTGCGCAAGGCAACTGCATCGTTTCTCCTGTGCATACTATTTGTGTGTGCATCTGTATCCTGCCTAGCGCGTCTATGCAATTCACCGTAATGTTTTTGCCCTCAAGGCCTTTTGTGAAGTGCATAAGCAATTGGTCTCCGACAGGGTTGACAATGGATATTTTTTCTTCCGCAGCGGGTATCATTGTCACTGCTGTGGCTGATGGATTTACCAGCAGCTCCAATGCAATAGGATAGTGCTCTGACATCTGGAATATATCATTGATCACCGCCGCCGGTGCAGATGTATTCGCCGGTGAAGATGCATTAGCGCTTATCCCAACCCGGTTGCCATCATTGCCGATTACCCTGAATGAGTGTGGTATGTAGCTGATGCGGTCTGCACTGTTTATAATGCTTGCTGAAAGAAAGATGTGGTCGTACCACGATTTTCCGCCACCGCTGTTGCCGCTGCACGAGTTCGGCACACTGCCCGATTGTCTTGTGCTCACTGTAAGGCAGGAAGCATAGGTATCCGGGTTGTCATCCCAGTCGGCAGGGTATGAGAAAGTAGCATCGGGATAAAAGGGCGGATCATAATAACGGTAGCTGGCATTAGCGGGTGCTACTAATGTCTGGTAACAGGCTTCTGTGCTGGTATGTGTATTAAAATCGCCCATATTTATCATATTGGGCAACACGGTAAAATGTGTTTCTATCTGCGCCATCTCTCCGGATATCTGCGCTTCCCGCGTAGCAACATTACTGCTGCCCGTACCTGAATTGGTATGGTTAAGTGTTACGTACAAAAAGATCGTATCGTGCGTTGTGGCAAGGTCTGCGCTTTTATAGTACAGCTTATAAGTATTAAAGTCGGTTATGTTCGAATAAGACGAAAGGATGCCTGAAAAACCCAGCTTCTGTTTGTTATAAAACAACATACTGATGTTGTCAGCTCCCGATGTATTGGTAAATGTGCAGTAAGCATACCTGCCGGGGTATGCAGCATTCATGGAATACTGCAGTATTGTATCGCCAAAGCCTGTTGGTGCATTGCCTGACACGTCCCCGGGATATACAGGTATCGCTTCCATTTTCTCAAAGCCTGCTATATCCGGATTCTCATATGCTACTATTGCTTCCAGGTAGCCCAGGTAAGTACTGTGCGGCCCCTGGCATGGCGGGGTATCGCCGAGGTATAATATATTATACGCCAAAACGCGCAGGGTGTCTGTCTGCGCGTTGGTTTGTTTATGAAGCAGCAGCATTAATACTAATGCTGCTGCAAGCTTGTTATACTTCATCAGGATTATTTCGTGAAAAATACGCTTTATTGTTTTACTCCCGATAATGTCACATTGTCAAAACGGTCGTTGCCGCTTGTAGCTGTGCCAGCGCTGTTGTTTGCCGGAACCAGTTTTACGGCGAAGTTGGGATTATTGCCGGTGGCTGGTATACTGGAGAAGTCTATCGTCACCTGTGTAAATGACGTGGTCACATTGTATGCTGGTGTCGCAAGGCCTGTATTGATGTAGTTAGTACCATCTACTGTGTAGTACACATCATCAATGGATGCCCCGCTGCTGGAAGCTTCTACGGCCATAGACATCACAAGACTGTCATAGCCCGTTGTTGGCATATGGAATGTAAGCGACTGCGAAGGATTACGCAGGCGCAGGCATGAACCTGTATCCGCTATCGGGCCGATAAGATTGATGCTGGAACCGCTGGTGTAGTCGATGTAGGCGGCAAAATAGCTGAAATATGCGTTGGCACCTGTTTTGGAAAAATCAGGTGTGTGTATTGTTGAGTCCGCATTGTTGAAGTTCCAGTAATACATTAACGTATCTCCGGTTGGTGTTACTACAGGGCCCACTGCAGGTGCTGTCCGGTCTTTCACGCACGATGCCAGTGTGACCAGGATTATTGCGATAAAAAGTAAGTTCTTTTTCATAAAATGTTATGCTGAGGTTCTTAAATATTGATTGATGTCTTTTTATTTAGAATACTATCTGGTAACCAACGCGTACCTGGCCATTGTATTTTAATGGATTGGAATTCACATCTTCCTGTAAAGGATAGTAATATTCTATTTTCGCGCAGGAGTTAAAACCGCTGAGTTTGTATGCGTATGCGAAATTCAGCCACTGCATATTACCCTGTACCAGGTCGTTGGCATTTGTATTTTCGTAACCTACGGAAAAGGTAGAGCGTATCTTCTGAACGTTGTAGTTGAGGTCTGAAATAAAGCCGCCTGCATTTACTTTGCCCTTGTTAAAGCTCTCTGCGGTAGCGCCGAACAGCGGGTCTGTAGCGCTGCTTGGCTTCATGTTCAGTATGTCATCTTCCAGTGTCAGCGACAAACCTTTATACTTTATGATCGCGTCGCCACCATATACGGTGCGCTGTCCGTTTACCATGCGGGTGCTGTATGGTCCTATTTCATCAGGGTATGAGGTATTGACCTGAGCACCTGCCGGTTGCGTTTTGTCTTCGTAGCGTATGTTACCTGCTATACGGAAGTGCAGTATAGGTGAGTTCTCCTCATCTATTTCGTTATAACCCATTTTTCCCGGGTACTGGAATTCAGCGCGGGCTATATATTCAAATGTGCCGCTCGCATCATTGCCATATTCAAAGTAGTTTTCACCCATGCCGCTGTATGCGCCTGCGAACAGGTTAATGCGATTTTTGTACAAGGAGGTATTCAGGGTAAGACCTACATCCCTGCGGGAAAAGAAATCACCGCTGGTAATGTTAGGGTGGCTCCAGAAGGGAGTTTCATGCTCGTGCTCAATATTACTCTGTGAAAATGGCACTTTGTCATACCCGATCTTTATGTGCACTTTAAAGCCTTTATATTCTATATAAGCGGCCTTAAAACCCGATGTGGTTGGCGATGCATTCTTGGGGTACTGCCATGTATTGGCCTGGTTTATGATGTCGGCAAGGCTATAGTGAAATTCGTAGGTGAACTTATTTGAAGTATTGCCCAGGAAGTCCATGTCGGCGTCTTTCAGTGCGAAGCCATTATGGTCCAGGTTGGTCTGCCCGCTTTTCAGGAAGCGGTTCTCATAATACCACGATATCCTGCCACCTATCTGCAGGGTATTGTTATCAGAATTCAATGTGAATGCTGATGGCACGTCAGTAAATTCAGAGAATTCAGACTGACCATAAGATGCGGTGGAAAGCATCCCTGCCAAAACTGTAAAAAGTAATAGCTTCTTCATTTTTTGTTATTGTTTTATCGTGGGTAAATTTTTGAAAAAATATATTCGCTGCAGGTCATCTGATGTCATACTTACATTTCCGTCCGCGTCAAATGTCATTCCCTCCGGGTTCAGTATGTCTACTTTATAGGACTCCAGCACTTCATAAGTAACCGGGTCGCATTTAAATATCGTTTCATCTTTATTCCCGACGAGGTACATAGCGCCTTTGTACCAACGTGCACCGGACACATCGCGGGTTGCATGAAAGTGATGCCGGTCGAGCTCTTTAAAATGATCATCATATTCGATGATCACCACAGGCGCCTCTGACACGAGTACCCAGCATTTTTTAGTTTCATTGTAGGTGATAGACTCAAAAGCTTTATTTGCTGCTCCGCCCCAGGTCACCATATAAGTTTTTACCAGGCTGAGGTCGCTTTTACGGTACTGGTATATCTTCCTCGGCGTTTCGTCCGATACGTATACGAAACTGTCCGTAACCTCTACTCCTTCAAAGTCCAGGCCTTCCTCGTCCGCTTTCCTGATGATCTTGCCGGTAAGGTCACATTCAAACAACATCCCATGGTCACTGACAATAAAGAAATGCTTAGTGTCTTTATCGTATACTATATCTGAGGGCTCCGGTATCCTGTTTAATGAGCTGAAATGCTCATATTTAAATTTTACATGGGGTACTTCTTTTCCCTTTTTATTATAAGAGCACAGCAAGAACAAAGCGCATGTGCCGTATATGATCTTTGAAAAGGTATTTTCAGTGTATTTTTTCATTAATGATCAGCACTTTACAAACAAGTGTGTGTTTTAAAGGCAGGCGCAAAGGTGCATTGGTAGTGTTATGGAATTATTAATAGAGTATTAATTAAAAAATAACTTTGCTTTTTATTTTATTTGATGTAAGAAAGTGAATAAATGATATACACGAAGCGTAAATAAATGTTATATTGCGGTCCGCAGAAACGAACGAATGGGTTTATTTTGATAAAATGCCAGATTTTTTTTATTATTTACCCGAAAAACAAACCATTTGATGTTATTTTCTGTCTAACTAATAAACTATTCATTGAATTTTCTTGTACTTGCAAGCCCTGTTTCAAAAAATACCGGAATTATGAAATTGAAATTTTTATCCCTTTTTGTTTTATCTGTTTTTACGATAGCGAAACTACAGGCACAGGTTACTATTACCAGCAGCGATTCTGTGAATTGCGTAAACCCCTGTACCACACTTACAGCGCACGTTGTGGGTGATGTACCCGTGAACTCAGGTATCAGCATCGATGACCAATATCCCGATGCGCCACTGCCTATCGGTTTCACATTTAACTTTTACGGTATAGACTATACCAAATGCCTTATAGGACCCAATGGGACTATTTCATTTGATACTACGCTGACAGGCGCATTTGATGACTGGACGATCTCCGGCCCGCTTGCCGGCGATGCTACATTATATAATTCTGTTTGCGGCCCGTATTGTGATATAGACATAGTTTACGGAGGCAGTATTACCTATTCTACCGATGGTGTTTTCCCTAACCGGAAATTCGTGGTTACGTTTTGCGCCACGCATATGTATTCCTGTACCGGTCAGTATACTACCACCCAGATGATATTGTATGAAGGCTCCAATAATGTAGAAGTACATGTTGCACATAAAACGATCTGTTCATCCTGGAACGGAGGGTGGGCTATCATCGGCGTTCAGAACGCTACCGGTACCCGATCAACAGCCGCCCCCGGCAGGGACTACCCGAGCGTATATACCTGTACCGATGAGGCATGGCGCTTTACCCCTGATGACACAGGTACCGGCGTTTTCTACAATGTTGCATCAATTGGTTATGCACCTGTTCCTTATGCTATCAATCCTGATTCTATTTACTGGTACAACGCTACAACCGGCGCTTACCTTGGTGTTGGTGATACGATGAATGTATGTCCTTCAGTTCCTACTCTTTATAAAGCGGGTAAGTTGGGATGTGCGGATACTTCTTACGGGTCGTATTATATAGCTATTAATCCTTTTATCGCAGCAGCTACTCCATCTAATCCTACCATATGCGGCGGGTCTGACGGGTCTATTACCATTACCGGCCTGCAACCGGGTGTTACTGACATTATTAACTACTTGTACAACGGTGTGCCGCAACCACCATTTACATCTGTGGTCAGCCCTTCGGGTACGGTCACTATTCCCGGCCTTTCTTCCGGTGCTTATACCAATATCATCGTCAGTCAAAATGCGTGTACGTCGGCTCCTGTGAGTGCAGATCTGGTTAATCCGCCAATAGCTATTACATCTGTCACGGTAAATAATCCTACCGTATGCGGATTGGGCGATGGTTCGCTCACTCTTTACGGGCTTTACGGCGGTACTAATTTTACGATCACTTATGATTTTGATGGTACGCCGCAACCTCCCGTGGTTATCGCTTCTAATGCCGTAGGAGCACTTACGATACCTACACTGTACCAGGGCACTTATACCAACATAGTTGCGGCAATAAGCTCATCGCCTGATTCATGCGCTACACCACCGGTTGGTCCATATATCCTGACGCCTCCGCCTCCGCCATTAGGCTTTGTATCAGACTCTACACATCCGACACAATGCGGTTACTCAGACGGTTCCGTTACATTGAGAGCATTTCCTCCATACAGCACGGACACCATTAATTACTCGTTCAACGGCACACCACAGCCGGCATTTGTTACTATTACCAATGCAGATAGCACCGTGTACCTGCCGGGCCTGCCTGCTGGTCTTTATTCCGGCTTTACGGTAACCATCGGGCAGTGCGTGTACACTGTAACCGGTGTTGCCTCGCTTACCGCGCCTACCATCAAGTCAAGTTTTGATACGATCGTACACCTGGGTTGCCACGGCGATACTGTTTTCTTCAGCAACTATTCATCTGCTTACTTCTACGGCGCTCCGGTTTCTCCCGGCCCGCTATACTACATATGGTCGTTCGGCGATGGTGGCTCAGATACTACCGCCAACCCGTTCCATGTATTTGCTACACAGGGTGTGTATACCGTAACACTGGTTGCCGACAACCACGAGTGCGTAGACACCTCATCGATGGTTATTTCATTGATACACCCGCTGTTCGATTCATTTACCGCATCGACTTACCTGGTATGCCAGGACAGCCTGATAACGTTTACAAACAATTCGTTCGGCACTGCCGGTAAGCCTATTTATTATAACTGGTATTTCGGTGATGGTACAACCAGTACACTTTTGAATACTACGCACGACTACCCGGTGAGCGGCACCTACACGGTAACGCTGGTTGCGCATGACTTTGTTCCATGCTACGATACCTTCTCCGCCGTTGTGCAGTCGGATACGCTTAGTGGCATTCAACTGCTGGCCACTGATACTGTTATTTGCCAGGGTACAGCCATTACCTTCTCCAGTCTTTTCTCCAGTCTGGGTAACACCGGCGTTACCTGGTACTTCGGTGACGGGGACAGCATTAAGAATATCAACCCGGTAACTTACTCCTATGATGCAACAGGTGCATTCGTTGTAACCACAACTGCGGTATACCGTGCCTGCCAGAACGTGACCACCTCACGCACCGTAAATGTGTTGCCACAGCCGATCCTGAACCTGGGTCCGGATACTTCCATTTGCGAGGGCAGCGGAGCTATAACACTTGCTGCGGTGAACGCAGTAGGCTCACCGGCTACCTGGTTATGGAGCACCGGTGAAACAACACCTTCTATATCGGTAAGTACACATGGCCTGTATTGGGCAACAGTCAACGTTAACAATTGCTATGCTTCAGACTCGGTGATCGTACTGAATGACTGTTACATGAACATACCAAATGTGTTCACCCCGAATAATGATGGTACGAACGATTATTTTTACCCGCGCCAGTTCCTCACAAAAGGTGTTACCTCCTTTAAGATGGACATCTTCAACCGTTGGGGTCAGCTGATCTTTGAAACCACCACGCTGGATGGTGCCGGATGGGATGGCAAGCTGAATGGGGTAGACCAACCTGAAGGTGTATATATCTATATCATCGACGGCACGTTTAAAGACGGACAGAAAGAGCATCACCAGGGAAATATCACCCTGTTGCGGTAGAGTTATCCCGCATTTCCGCTATGAAGCCCCGGTAGTCATACCGGGGCTTCATAGCTTTTGTCGCCATCGGAAAATATTATATATTGGTCGGAAATTCAACTTAAAGTTCCATTTCGCCAACGTTTATCGCATTTACAATGTCTTACAACTTGTATTGTTATTTTCAGGAGAAATAACTTAATTTTATATTATTCAAATTTTCGTTCATGAAAACTCGCTATACTTTATTTTTATCTACGGCCCTCCTTGTTTGTTGTTGCACCACTGCTTATTCACAGATGGTGGGCGATAACATATTTCTGCAGGGCGCGTTTGTAGAGATAGGGATCGCTCCGAACGGTGGCTTTGGCAGTACGCTCAATGCGCCTGCAGGCTATCATCCCAATAATCCCGGGGATTTTTTCTATGATCCTGGCGCCGGGACGGCTACCAGTCTTACATCTAACCTCGGCTTTGTTGCAGATTATGGTGCTGATGGATGGACGGTAGGTACTCCACCTTATTTTGGTGATTTTTACCTGCCGGGCACGCCGCAGGAAGGATGGGCAATAGAAGTGAACGGGCAAGAGGCTGACGCATACATACCTTCTTACCAGTCTGACCCTTCTACCGGCTATACCGGTTTTGGCGGGATCACTGTGCCTGTGGGTACCGGCCTGGCGGGAACCAATGTGCTCTATAGCAATTCCGGTGGTGTGATCAAGGGCTTATGGCAGGGAACAGATGTAACCAGCAGCGGCACACTGGCCATTCGGCAGACAACGATACTGGATACTACTAAACTATATTTTACTGTGAATGTAGTGCTCACCAATACGAGCGCTACCACAATGAATAACATCTATTATCTGAGAACTCTGGATCCGGATAATGATGAGACCTATTCAGGTGACTATACAACCATAAATACTATAGTGAACCAATTGCCTAACCCGACCAATAAAGTGCTGGTATCCGCTACCGGTACCGTTTATACAAACGCATTTATTGGTTTAGGCACAAAAGACTGCCGTGCAAAATGTATGATATTTTCCAGCACACTGGCACCTGAATACTCCATCGATTCTCTTTACAATTATCCGTTAGCTACCGGGTACACTTATGGCCAAAGTGATGTGTATACAGCCGATGTGGGTATAGGTCTCAGCTATGCTTTAGGCTCATTAGCGCCCGGCGACAGCACTACCCTTACTTATGCCTATATCCTGAATGCAGCATACATAGACAGTGCACTTAATGCTACCGAACCGGTATATGTGGTAAACCTGGTAGCGCATGATTCATCTGACACCATTAATGTCTGCACGTATCCATATGATAGTGTTGCGGTGAACATACAGAATGGTGGTTTTTATCATTGGTCGTGGGCGCCCGATTCTTTTTTACAAAGCCCGTCAGGCCCCAATAATGTTATTTATTCAGACAGTGTCACCAACTTCCTTACCTACACTATTACCGGCACCAATGCAGCAGGCGGTTGCGATTCCGTGGTCTTTTACCTGACCATAGAGCATGCGGTAGCGCCCGGGCCCATAGTGCCACCGGTAAGCTATTGCCAGGATGCAGTAGCGGACACACTTACGGCACCCGGCGGCGGACAAACCTGGTGGACGGCGGCAACAGGTGGTACCGGCAGTCCCGTCCCGCCCATTCCATCTACTGCTGTTGCGGGTACCTTTATATACTACGTGAGTGAAGTCAACGGGCTGTGCGAAACCGAGCGGTCGCCAGATACGGTCACGATTATACCGTTGCCGGCAGCGCCGTTCATTACAGATCCTACACCTTATTGCGAGGGGCAAACGTTTGTGCCGTTTACCACAGCAGGCTCCGGTATACTCTGGTATACAGGCCCCACCGGTGGCGTGGGCAATCCTGCTCCACCTGTAATAAATACAGGCATACCCGGCACTACCGTAAACTATGCATCACAAACAGTAAATGGTTGTGAAGGACCCCGCGGCTCATTTGCCGTAACGGTACTTGATAGTATAATACCTGCGTTCACTTATGATCTTCTTTACGGCTGCACGGCCGATACGGTTGTTTTCCTTAACAGCAGTACCGGTGCCACTCATTATGCATGGACGTTTGGCGATGGCGGTAACGATACGCTCTTTGATCCGCAACATGTATACCTCACGCAGGGTACTTTTACCGTTACCCTTGTAGCTTCAAATGGCGGATGTGCGCAAACTGCAACGGACACCATAAACATCAATCATAGTGTTATTGCATCCTTTACCGCTGATCCGGACATTGTATGCCAGCAATCACCGGTTAATTTCACAAGTACTTCAACGGGCGTAGGTCTTTCGTACCTGTGGAATTTTGGTAATGGGGTTGCCGCCAATACTGCCAATACCAGCTACACCTACAGCAATACAGGCTCTTACGATGTAACGCTTGTGGTCACGGATTTTGTGCCGTGCCATGATACAGTAACCCAAACCGTCTATGTAGATACTATGAGCGGGATCAGCCTCGGGCTTACCGATACAGTCATCTGCCAGGGTACCTACATCACATTTACCGGATTGTTTTCCAATATCGGTAATACCGGCGTTACCTGGTATTTCGGCAACGGCGATAGTATTCAGAATGTAGATCCGGTATCCTATGTGTACCCGACACCCGGTATATGGACCGCTTCGGTTACCGCATATTATAGGGCATGTAAAGACACAGGGGCCAGCCGTACTGTTATTGTGCGTGCACAGCCGCTGATCAACCTGGGGCCTGATACGTCCATATGCCCCGGCAGTGGCGTTATTACCCTTGCGGATAATATCAATGTTCCGCCGGCTACCTGGTTATGGAATACCGGGCAAACAACTGCCGCTATCACAGTAAACGATCCGGGTGTATACGTTGCTACCGTGAACCTGGACAACTGCTATGCAACCGATTCGGTAGTAGTACTTAGTGACTGTTATATGAATATACCGAATGTGTTTACTCCGAATAATGATGGGGTGAATGATTATTTCTATCCAAGGCAATTCCTTACAAAAGGGCTTACCAGCTTTAAAATGGATATATATAACCGTTGGGGGCAGCAGATATTCGAAACATCTTCACTGGACGGTGCCGGGTGGGATGGAAAGCTGAATAACGCAGACCAACCGGAAGGAGTATATATTTATGTAATAGATGGGACATTTAAGGACGGACAGAAAGAACATCACCAGGGTAATCTTACCTTGCTCAGGTGATTATTTTATGATCACCCAACTAAACCAGCGTTATTAACTGTCTGTTTATAATGTACTACGTGTTGCTAAAATATTTATTATAAAAAAGGTTAGGAATTATTATTTTTAGAAAAAACGAGTATATTTATAACAAATTTTTTGTAGAAGTAGTTAGGCAATCCCAAATACTTCGTTTTTGATAGCATTTATAAAGCATTTTATTCAATAGTTTATTATGAAGCAAAGGTATTTTTCTATTCTCTTTATTACATTCTTATTAGGCTCCTGCGCTGCTTCTTATGCCCAGATGGTCGGTGTAGATATCTATCTTCCGGGCCGATACCTGGAAATCGGTATGAATAATACCGGGGCATTTGGGGCTCCAACACCTCCGGCAGGATACCATCCTTATCCGGCGGGTCCTCTTGCTGAAGTTTATGATTACGGCCATGATGGGTGGGCAGTAGGAACACCCCCGTTTTACGGTGACTACACTTATCCGGGCAGCCCGTTTGAGGGTTGGGAACTTCAGGTAAATGGTGTCCAAAACCAGGCATTTACGACAGGCCCTGTTTCTGCAATTTCCGGTCCCGGCACTATGACCGGTAACAATATTTCTTACGTGGATCTTGGAGGTCAACTTATTGGCAACTGGGCTGGTACGGCATCAGGCGGTAACCTCTCCATTAATATGCAGACAGTTGTAGATACACTCGGCAACAGCGCTGTTGTTACCGTAGTATTCAGGAATACCGGGCTTACTGCCATTCCGGGTGTGTATTATATGCGCTCGTGCGACCCGGATAATGATGAAGCACATGGTGGATCTTTTGCTACACAAAATACAATTGTTCACCAGAACGAACTGCCATCTCATGCTGTGGAAGTGGATGCGGAAGGCACAATGTATAATGATCACTGGTCGCTCTGTACCAAGGATTGCCGTGCTGTAGCATTCATTTACACCGCCTGGCCAATGGGCATTGCCGAAGATCTGGCTACAGTATGGAATCAGACATGGGCAGGAAGTTATGGTACGGTGTGGTATACTTTGGGTTATACGGAATACGGTGATAATGCATTTGGCCTTGTATATAATCTTGGTACCATCAATGCTGCGGGTACGCCAGGTGATTCGGCGGTCATATCATATGCGTATGTATTTAACGACACTTACTCTACCATCGACAGCGCATTCCCTGATCCGGTTCTTTATGTAGATGGTATCCCGACTCCCAATGCGGCTATACCATTGCCAACTATTGATACCTTCAACAGTTGCCTGTATCCTGCGCTCACTTCTATACCTGTAAATATTGCGAATGCAACTACAGGTAACTTTACCTGGAGCACATGGACATGGACACCGGCGACCGGGCTTGCATCCACAACTGGGGTGACAAATACAATTAACGTGAGTGCATTGCCTACAGCGATCACCTATACGATCTCGGGTACAGACAGTGCTTCAAATGGCCAGACTTGTAACAATAAAGTATTTTACCTGACCATACTTACCTGCAACACTGCCACCAACAACAGCCCTTGCGTAGGTGATACACTGAAACTTTTTGATAAAGGAGACTCTACCGGTGCTACTTATGTATGGTATGGCCCGGGTGGTTTTACCAGCACACTGCAGGATCCGTTCATATTCCCTGCAACCTTCGCAGATTCCGGCCTGTACCACGTCATCAAATTTGTTGGCGGTATACCTGATTCCGGTGTTACCGATGTGGTGATCACACAGCCTTCTTCTCCCGGCGTTACGGGCAATGTCCCGTATTGCCAGTACGTAGGGCCGTTCATCCCGTTGACCATCACTACACTTCCGGGCGCAACCGCGCTGTGGTATACGAGCCCGACAGGCGGCACGAGTTCAACCACGGAACCCGCACCCGATCTTTCTACACCGGGCGCATACACGACCTATGTCAGCCAGTTGGACTCTACCTGCGAAAGTCAGCGTGAGCCGGTCACAATAATCGTGAATCCTAAACCGGCACCACCTGCCATTTCCAATCCTGCTTATTGCCTTAATGCAGTTGCATCACCGCTTACAGCTACAGGCGCGGGCCTCGTATGGTACGGATTCGGCATTGCACCGGCCGGAACAACAATAGCGCCTACACCGCCAACGAGCGTACCTGCGATAGATAGCTATTATGTAACACAAACGGTGCTTGGCTGTATATCTGACAGTGCATTAGACCAGGTTACGGTAATACCTCCTCCGGGTGGCCCACAGACTTTCGATACTACTTATTGTCAGTTCTCAACCGCTGCACCACTTTCCGCTATTGGTACAAACATACACTGGTTCTTAGGTGGTGTTCCTTTGACCGGCACTCCTGTGCCGCCAACAACGGTACCCGGAACTACAACATGGTATGCAACGCAAAGCACAGATACGGTGGTAAATACACACATGCTTACCTGCGAGAGTGCACCGTCACCCGAGTCGGTTACTACTATTTACCTGCCGGCATTCACCATTACTCCGTCGCAGACATTTGTATGCCAGTATGACTCAATTAATATCGCATATACAGGGCCATCGCTTGTCGCCCCGGGTTACTCATGGGTACTGCCTGCAGGAGCTCACGTAGTAGATGGTACTGATACTGTAGGTATGCCGTCAATAGTTGTCCAGTTTGATTCTGCAACCGAGAACAATTACGTATACCTCACATCAAGTGATGATTCAGGATTCTGCCAGACTACGGATACAGTTCGTATAAAAGTGGTTGCTCAGCCTTATGCTCATTCTTACACCAATGCAAATGTGTGCCTTGGCGATACAACAGCGCTTTCATTAGCAAGCGCCGCACCAGATGCTTACAACTACCTTTGGACTATCGGCGGGACGCCTATTGCTGCGAGCAGCGACTTAAGCATTGTATCCAGCAGTTCCAATAGCGGCGGGCCGTTTACCATTTACTGGTTAGACAGTGGCTTACACATTATCCAGTTGAATACCACCACGGTTGAAGGTTGTGCATCTTTGCCATCTTTTGATACAGTCGATGTTCATGCGTTACCAGATGCAGCATTTACGTATTCAACCGCCGCTTCAGCTACAGGTACTTTCTGTATAGAAGACAGCCTGTTGTTTACCGCTAATACCTTCCTGCTCGGCAACTCCTACACATGGGCACCTGAAGCTTACTTCCATAACACCAATACTCCATCATCATGGGGTAGGATAGAGGCAACACCTACTATTATCACGCTTACTGTTACTGATGCATTTGGCTGTACATCCAATGCCAGCCAGACATTTACCCCGGGCACATGCTGTATCGTTAACTTCCCGAACGCATTCACTCCGGGCGATGTTACCAGGAACAGGTACTTCAGGCCAATTGCAGTTGGGTACCATACGTTCCAGTACTTCAGAGTAGCAAACAGATGGGGACAGACCGTGTTCGAATCTACCAACAGCAATGTGCAGTGGGATGGTACATTTAACGGAGTACCACAAGACAGCGGCGTTTACTACTACTACCTTAAATATGACTGCGGCGGCAGCACCATGGAACAGAAAGGTGATGTAACGCTGATCAGGTAATTTAAATTTCAGACTTTTATACAGATACCATCGCTTCGGCGGTGGTATTTTTTTGTGCCGGCGATAGCTTTCCCGGTCTCATTACTCATCCATATAGGTGCTACATTAACCATTGGTTACTATTCCATTGCGTTACAATACTTCTCAGGCAAAAACC
>Ga0364917_1069_pt1 | contig 35695 bp, 32 predicted proteins | sample SorcelJu500001C5_2_FD_206978 | JGI IMG/M metagenome (GOLD analysis project Ga0364917, IMG submission 206978) | Enriched cells from Trout Bog Lake Hypolimnion, Wisconsin, USA - BchlTB.June20.5000.01.C5 | ecosystem: Environmental > Aquatic > Freshwater > Lake > Hypolimnion/Profundal zone | place...
AAGACCTGTCTCAAGACCGGCATAAGCCAGGGGCTGAAATCCGAAAGCTGCCTGGTAATAATGGGCTGCTTGTTTGGCATTCCCTACATAAAATTCCACATAATCGGTTCCGTTGATGGGAAGGAAGTCGGTTGGGTTATTTGTTGACATATGAATTAATTTAAAAGGTTACCACTTTATTAAAAAAAGGAATATCGAATATCGAACATTGAACTTTGAAGTCTGAACCTAAAATAATATTGAACTTCGAAATTCATAATTCGTTGATCGATATTATTCGCACTAATAATTTATTTCATTTGCGTGCTCATTTTGGCTTCGCCAAACAAAATTCAATCTTTTTCCAGCCATGACCTGTAATATTCAGGGTCCTCTATGCCGAGAGCCTGTTTTGTGATCATCAGCGGCCTGAAAGTATCGACCATCACGGCCAGTTCTTTTGTTTCTTTAGCGCCAATGCTACGTTCGACGGCGCCGGGGTGGGGACCGTGAACGATGCCTTTGGGGTGGAGGGTGATATGTCCGGGTTTGATGTTGTTACGGCTCATGAAATCCCCGTCGACATAATAAAGCACCTCATCCGAATCGACATTGCTGTGATTATACGGCGCAGGTATTGCCTGTGGATGGTAATCATAGAGCCTTGGCACGAAAGCGCAAACCACGAAACCCGGGGTTTCAAAGGTCTGGTGGACCGGGGGCGGCTGGTGCAGGCGGCCGGTGATGGGTTCGAAATCGTGGATTGACAAGGCATAGGGATAATGATAACCGTCCCAGCCGATCAAATCAAAAGGATGCGTGGCAAAATGGTATGGCCAGATCCTTCCGTCCCGTTTGATCTTTAAGAGAAAATTGCCTTTCTCGTCATGGGTTTCGAGGACTCCAGGCTTGCGGATGTCGCGCTCGTAAAATGGAGAATGTTCGAGCAATTGTCCTGCCTTGTTCATATAGCGTTTTGGAAACCTCAGGGGCTGGGTTGATTCTACAATGAAAAGCCTGTTGTCTGCGGATGAGAATTCGAACAGGTAAATAACACCTCGCGGGATTACAAGGTGGTCGCCGGGCTTGAATTCCAGGTTCCCGTACATGGTCCTAAGCAACCCTTCTCCTTTATGGACAAATATCATTTCGTCGGCTCCTGAATTCTTGAAGAAATAATCCTTCATGGAATCGCGGGGGGCTGCAAGGCTGATCTGGCAATCGGCATTGACCAGAACGGGTATTCTGCTTTCAAGGTAATCTCCGGCAGGCGGCATATCGAAGCCTTTCAGAAGACGGTGCTGCATATTGTCATCATCGGCAATTTCAGGTGCTACTAAGTAGGCATGGTCTATTTTCAGTACCTGGGTTGGAGGATGAGAGTGATACACAAGTGAATACAGGTCTGAAAAGCCCTCGGTCGAAACCAGTTGCTCTGCATAAAGACCTCCTCCGGGCTTCGGGAATGTGATGTGACGTTTGAGAGGAACCTGGCCGAGTTTATGATAATGGGGCATACTTTAATTTTTTGGTAGCGAGGTAGCGAGAAGCGAGGTAGCGAAATTTAAATGTTTATCTCGGGGATGTCGCCTTCGACGATGAGGCGGCCTTCGGTGGCGGCTTTGATCTGTTCGACAGTAACACCCGGTGCACGTTCAAGAAGCTTAAACCCGTCGGGGGTCACATCCAGTACTGCCAGGTCGGAAACAATGCGTTTCACGACTCCAACCCCGGTAAGCGGAAGGGTGCATTTTTTCAGCAACTTGGATTCTCCCTGAGGGTTGGTATGCATCATGGCTACGATAATATTTTGTGCTGAAGCCACGAGGTCCATTGCCCCTCCCATCCCCTTGACCAGTTTGCCGGGTATCTTCCAGCTGGCGATGTCGCCGGTTTCGGATACTTCAAAAGCCCCGAGAACGGTAAGGTCGATATGTCCCCCGCGGATCATTGCAAAGCTCATTGATGAATCGAAAAAAGCTGCCCCGGGCAAGGCGGTGATGGTTTGTTTCCCTGCATTGATCAGATCGGGATCCACTTCTTCCCTGGAAGGGAAAGGGCCTATTCCGAGGAGGCCGTTCTCGGACTGCAGTATGATCTGCATGCCTTGGGGGACGTAATTTGCAACCAGGGTGGGGATGCCTATCCCGAGATTCACGTAATACCCGTCGTGCAGCTCCCTGGCTATCCGTTTTGCTATTCCATTCTTGTCTAATGCCATGGTGTAGGTGTTTCTATTTTAATGGAGCCATATTATAAAGTACAAAGTACGAAGTACAAAGTACAAATGCAGGACTAATCCCGTGTTGTGACAAATTCTATTCTTTTTTCATAGTTGATGCCCTGGAAAATTCTTTGAACAAAGACACCCGGAGTATGGATATGGTTGGGATCCAGGCTGCCAACAGGCACCAGTTCCTCTACTTCTGCAATGGTGATCTTTCCTGCCATGGCCATGGCCTGGTTGAAATTATTAGCCACATTCCTGTAAACCAGGTTGCCGCTGGTATCTCCTTTCCAGGCTTTAACTATTGAGAAATCAGCTTTAAGCCACTTTTCTTCAAGATACATCTTGCCTTCGAATTCCCTCACCGGTTTTCCATCAGCTACCTCGGTACCGACACCTGATGGGACATAAAAAGCCGGGATCCCGGCACCACCGGCGCGGCAACGCTCAGCGAGAGTTCCCTGGGGTATCAGTTCGACTTCCAGTTCACCGCTCAGGAGCTGGCGTTCAAATTCCTTGTTCTCACCTACATACGATGAGATCATTTTTCTGATCTGGTGTTTACGTAAAAGCATACCCAACCCGAAGCCATCGACGCCTGCATTGTTAGAGATACATGTAAGCCCGGTGATATCAGAAGCGGCAAGAGCCGCGATACAGTTTTCGGGGATACCGCAAAGACCAAAACCTCCAAGCATTAGAGTCATGTTACCTTCGATTCCGCGGATCGCTTCTTGCGCATTTTGTACTACCTTGTTCATTCGAAAAAGATTCTTTTACAAATTTATAATAATTCTAAATAAAAACAAAAATGGTCTTTAAAAAAAATTATTGAACACCGGTTTAAGGCCTCTTGAATGAGAAAGTCAAAATTCAGGAAAATCAGGATCCCGGATTCCGAAATCCAGGTTTTGTAAGGGTTTTGCTATACCCATCACCCGGATTTTCATCCTGTTAATAACTATGTTTGTTAATTTTTGTTAAAACCTCTTGACAAGGGCTTTCGCTGAGATTACATTTGCAGCAGAACTAATCTGATAAAAGAAAAAGAAACAGATTGCAAAAGTAGAATTTATGCGTGCTAAGGGATGACCTTAGTACGGTTCAGAGAGCCCACGGCTCAATAAAAAGATCCGTTTAACGGATAAAAGCAAGAATGCTTGAACGCCCCCTCCGAGGGGCGTTCGTATTTTAACCCACTTACATTCTTACCTGCACGACTTCCCCGCTGAGCCTGCTTTTTTCAGCGGCAAAACCCATCACATGGCTTTCGATGCTCTGGTCAATGGTGGAAGTCAGGTATTTGGGATCTTTGTTCGTAACTGCAAGCACGAAATCACGCATCAGGCTCCAGTCTCCGCCACCGTGGCCGCTGTTAGCCAGCTTGTCTTTTTCTTCGGCTGCAGGAACCAGTTTGATGGTTTTCTTTGTCCTGAAATCAGTGAGATTAAGCTCCTCCATATCCCCGACCATGTCGCCCATCGATCCCATGACCCTGGTGCGGCGCCCGCCGTAAGATGTAAAAGCTTCCATTGAGAAGTTCGCGGTGATGTTGTTCTCAAACTGTATAGAGGTGATATAATGGTCGGGCTGGTCATTGTCCATACGGTATACACATCGTCCGTAATTGGTGGTCCTCAGGTATTCCATCACGGCTTCCTGCTGCTTGTCCTTATCGTCGGGAAGGTCGAAAACATAGGTCCAGTCCCTTGAACTCCCGTAAATTTTGAGCGCCGAATACGGGCAGCCGGCTTCGGCAGCACATCCGTTCATGCAGCGGTCGGTGCTCCCGTCGGGTGCATTTTCCTTCCTGAACCATTTGAGGTCGCCCATAGCAACGATGCTCTGGCATGGTTTGTTGATCATCCAGCGTAAAATATCAAGGTCATGGCATGATTTTGCAAGTATGATGGGGGTTGTTGCCTTGGAATTATGCCAGTTGCCGCGCACATAGGAATGCGACATATGGATATGGTAGATGGGCTCCATATGCTGGAAGCTGACTAGCTCGCCTATTGAGCCATCGGCGATCAGTTTTTTCATTTTAATGAAATACGGGGTGTAACGAAGAACATGGCAGATGGCTACTACTCTTCCTGTCTTCTTTACCATTGCAAGTATATTCCTGCATTCCTGCTCAGTTTGGGCCATTGGTTTTTCAAGGAGCACATCATAGCCCATCGAAAGCGCTTTCATGCAGGGCTCATAATGCAGGTTGTCGGGCATGGTGATGATGATGACATCCGCGAATTTCGGCCTGCGGAAGACATCCTCCCAGGTTTTGAACCTGTTCCCTTCGGGGATCTGGTGGATTTTTGTATAGCGTTCATTCCTGACCCGTATGGGTTCGGCAACCCCTATTATTTTGATTTGTTCAGGAAAGTTCGCCGCATACCCGCCGTAAACGTTGCCCCTGTTCCCTGCTCCGCAGGTTATTGCGGTAATGGGCCTTCCGAGAGGATTGTCGATTGGCTTGAAAACCTCGTCGAGGCCGAGAGGGTATTCGTACACATTGTCATTTACCTGGGTAAATCCCTGAAACCCGATGGCTGCCCCGCCTATCGTCAGTCCCAGGGTTTTCAAGGCTTCCCGGCGGGTATAGTTCTTTTTCATAACTTTGTGATTAGGTTTTGTAAATATAAAAAGGATTTTAAAACAATTGTATGAGCCATCTGTTCAAACCAATAAAAATAAGAAATGTTGAATTTAAGAACCGCCTGGTTGTTTCGCCCATGTGCCAGTATTCAGGCACTGACGGCTTTGCTACTGACTGGCACCTGGTACACCTGGGAAGCCGTGCTGTTGGAGGTGCTGCCCTGGTGATTGCAGAAGCAACGGCGGTGTCGCCCGAAGGTCGCATATCTGTCGACGATATCGGGATCTGGAAGGATGAACATATCTCGTTTTTAAAGAAGATCAACGCTTTTATCAGCTCACAGGGTTCGGTTCCCGGCGTTCAGCTTGCACATGCAGGAAGGAAAGCAAGCAACCTTTCTCCCTGGCATGGTGAGAGGATGTTAAGCCTTGCTGAAGGCGGATGGGTATGCGTTGCGCCAAGCGCCATCAGGTTTTCGAACGAAGCAGCGATGCCATCCGCATTAAGTATTGAAGGCATTGAAAAAGTCGTTCAGGATTTTATAGCTGCTGCAAAACGTTCGGTTGAGGCCGGTTTTAAAGTGATTGAGATCCATGCAGCACATGGCTACCTGATGCACCAGTTCCTTTCGCCTCTCAGCAATACCAGGACTGATGAGTATGGCGGTTCTTTTGAGAATCGTACCAGGTTGCTTATCCGTGTTACAGAGGAGATCAGGAAAAACATACCGGAGGATTATCCTTTATTCGTTAGAATTTCCTGTACCGACTGGGTGGATGGCGGATGGAATATCGCTGAATCTCTGGCGCTGGTGCGCATACTCAAAGATCTCAGGGTTGATTTGATGGATTGTTCGTCGGGCGGACTTGTTCCGGGGGTAAAGATCCCGCTGGGTCCCGGGTACCAGGTTGAATTTTCTGATACTGTAAGGAAAGAGACTGACATTCTTACCGGGGCGGTGGGGATGATAAATACTGCGGCCCAGGCTGAAAGCATTCTTGAAAATGGGCAGGCCGACATGATTTTCATGGCGCGTGAACTTTTACGCGACCCGTATTTCCCGCTGCATGCAGCTTTTGAGCTGGGTGATGATATTGCCTGGCCGAAACAGTATCTCAGGGCGAAGAAGAGGTAGCGAGGTAGCGAGAAGTGAGGTAGCGAAAAACGAAATAGCGAAATTATTTAACTTGCATTACAAATATCCTTTATGAAAAATGTAAAAGTTTGTACCTGCATGCTGTTCACATCATTGATACTGGTTTCGGCCTGTAAAAAATCAGATAATACTCCATATACTCCTGTCAGCATTGATATGGCGGCCCTTAAGCACCAATACAACCTGGCTGTGATGGATGCAAAGGATGCAGAACCCTGGGAGATCTGCCGTAGCCTTGTCGCTATCAATTATTATGCCGACAGCAGTGCGGGAGTAGGTAATTTAACATGGTCAAAGGATTCGGTCGGAAGGCCGCGTTTGCTGGTGGTTTCATGGATGAAACAGTCCTCAGCCACTTATTGGCCCGTTGGAAAGACATTTAAAACCAGCAACGTTGTGGCTTACAGGTCGTGGATCACAAGCTGCCCGGAGATGATTGATTTTTTAAAAAAGAATTCGTATACAGACAGTTCGGCCCTGCACCTGAGGATAGCCCAGGTACTTGGCATGCCTCCCGACTCCAAAAACAATTTCTTTGTCGAATACTGGGTTTATCCTGAGAACCTTTTCCGTCCCACACCCGATCCTGAAATAACAGACCATGAAGCTGATCTGTATTTTCCATCATGGGTAAGCCAGGGTTATCGCGACTGGTTCAACAACGAGATTAAAAACAAGTACGACACCACCACAACTTCAGCTTTCCCGTGGACGAGGCTGGGATATACCTATGACTGGTCTACTCCCCTTCATCCCATCGGGTTAAGCGAATTTGTCGTGGATACTTCCGCCGTGGTTACCGTGAAATCGGTTTATTCATCCTGGCAGTATTACAGGTTGAGCCTGACAAAAAAGTAGCGAGGTAGCGAGAAGCGAGGTAGCGAAATAAAGAAAAGCGAAATGCCTTCGCCGTACGAGTATTCAAACTGATATTCGAACAAGCCTTTGTACTTTGTACTTTGTACTTTTCTTATGATCTCCCGAGGGCCTCGTCCTCCTCGGCGCCCTGCACATCATACCAATGGTACAAGCCTTCCATCAGGCGCTTCTGTTTCTCTTCGGGGCTGAGGCGTTCGTAAGCTTCGCGGGCTTCGCGGGCTTTGCGGCGTTTCTCCTCTTCAATAGCCCATATATTGGTGGTGTACTTTTCTTCAACGCAATTCTGAAGGAAGTCCCTCGCTACGGTCGGGAAAAGTTCGAGCAGGAGTTCATCCTTTTCGTTCTCCGCCAGTCGTAGTCCACCGTAATCCTCAAAAACAGTATTCTCCTGCTTTTTATAGTTCCTTGTATCATAAGGGGTCTCTTCCCTGACGCCGGTGAGCAGCTCCCTGAAATCAGGGTCAACGGGGATAGGGGTTTTTCCGTAAAGTCCTTTTACAAGGTTCACGAACTGAATCGATTTGGTGGTGAAGAAAGCCTGGCCCTTGTTCTCATCTATCACGCAGTTGACGGCCTGTACACCTACGATCTGGGATGTGGGAGTTACCAGTGGCGGACATCCCGATTTGATACGCACCAAAGGCACCAATTCAAGCACCCTCGGGAGAAGGTGGTCAAGTTTCAGCTGTTTCAGCTGTGCAAGCATATTGGTATACATACCGCCGGGTATTTCGGCTCGTTTGACTTCTTCATCAGGTTCGGGGAAGCCGAAATATTTCTCGATCTCCTGGCAGGACTGCAGCACGCCTTCCTCGTTATTTCTTTTGGCGCAGTATATTGCTTGTACAAACAAACGATTGATCTCTCTGGGGAGTTTGTAATTCGTGATGTCGAAGTCTACCGGGAATTTCGTGGTATCAAATTGTTTCAGTTCAAGGCGGATGTCTTTCAGCTGGTCATCAATCCTTTTAACCGCTGCAAGGTTTACGCCGGTATCAATCCCAAGTTTGTCGCAGAAGATCTGGACCAGTTCAAATGCAGGCGCACCTGGGCCTCCGGCAAAATGCCAGATGCTGGTGTCGACAATATCCACACCATTGACGATGGCCATAAGCACCGAAGCAAGCCCGTAACCGGGGGTGCAGTGAGTATGGAAATCAATGGGGACCCTGAGTTCGGCTTTCATCCGGCTGATCATTTCTCCCGATTGCAGGGGAGGTATCAGGCCGGCCATATCCTTTATGCTGATCATATCAGCGCCCAGGGCTTCCAGCTGCTTTGCCTTTTCCATGAAATATTCGGTGGTGAAGATATCATGCGGGAGGGCCTTGAGATGCATCCATGACCTGACTTTTTGCCTGGTACTGAATTTCGGATCGACCGTAAAGCTTATTGCGCAGTCGGCGATACCACCGTTTTCCTTGACATACCTGATGGTTGACCGCATGTTGTTGACGTCGTTCAGGGCATCGAAGATCCTCATGATCCCTATGCCTGATTTCACCGCATTACGGTTGAAGCCTTCTATGACTTCGTCGGGATAAGGGTTGTAACCAAAAAGGTTGCGGCCTCGCGACAGGGCCGTTAGTTTTGAAACCTCTCCTACTGCCTGTTTAATTTTTTCAAGCCTGGCCCAGGGGTTTTCCTGGAGGTAGCGCATGATGCTGTCGGGCACGGCACCTCCCCAGACTTCCATTGCATAGAATTTAGCGTCTTTATAGAATGGCAGCACACGGTCTACCTGTTCCTGGGTCATTCGTGTTGCAAACAGGGACTGTTGTCCGTCGCGCAGTGTAAGATCCCTAATTAAAAGTTTTCGGCGGGTCATGGGTCAATTTATCTTGTTATTTAATTAACAGTTGCAAAGTTACTGATTAAATTAATAGCAAATTTCGAGTAAAATGATCATTTTCTTTGAATAATTTTTCTCATTTTACACACTGATCCAGACAAAGAAACAAAAATTTTGCTAAATTGCGGTACTTTTCATTTGTTATTTTATTCACACTGTTAATTATGAAACAGAATCATATAGAAGAATTGCTCAGCAAGCGTGAGCAAGCCAGGATGGGAGGCGGTGAAGAACGCATAAAATCCCAGCACAAAAAAGGGAAATTTACGGCCCGTGAAAGGATAGAGAAAATCCTTGACGAAGGCAGTTTCGAGGAATACGATATGTTCGTGACCCACCGTTGCACCGACTTCGGCCTTGAGAACGAGCATTACATGGGTGACGGGGTCGTAACCGGTCGCGGGACCATAGATGGTCGCGTGGTATTTGTCTTTGCCCAGGATTTCACTGTTTTCGGGGGTTCTCTTTCGGAGACCTTTGCCCGCAAGATCTGCAAGATCATGGACCAGGCTATAAAGGTCGGGGCTCCGGTGATCGGCATTAACGACAGCGGAGGCGCCCGCATACAGGAAGGCGTGAACAGTCTTGCAGGCTATGCCGAGATCTTCATGCGTAATATCGCAGCCTCGGGTGTGGTTCCTCAAATATCGGCCATCTTCGGTCCCTGTGCAGGCGGTGCTGTTTACTCTCCTGCCCTCACCGATTTTGTGATCATGAGTGAGAAGACCAGTTATATGTTTGTAACCGGGCCAAAGGTGACCAAGACTGTCACTGGTGAGGACATCACTACCGAGGACCTTGGTGGAGCCACGGTTCATTCGACAAAATCAGGCGTTGCTCATTTCAGGGTTGCGAATGAAGACGAAGGACTGTTGATGATCCGCAAGCTGTTATCATATTTGCCCCAGAACAACCTCGAAGACCCTCCCCTGGCTGAATGCCTTGATCCCATTGACCGCATAGAAGATGCACTCAACGAGATCATTCCAGCGAATTCGAACCAGCCCTACGATGTTAAAGATGTTATTTACCTGGTGGTCGACGACCATGAATTTATGGAAGTCCACCAGCATTACGCAAAGAATATAGTGGTTGGATTTGCCCGCTTCAACGGTATTTCCTGTGGGATAGTCGCCAACCAGCCCAACTACCTGGCCGGGGTGCTCGACATAGAGGCTTCACGCAAAGCCGCACGTTTTGTGAGGTTCTGCGACGCTTTCAACATCCCGATCATCACACTGGTAGACGTTCCCGGTTTCCTTCCCGGCAGCCTGCAGGAATACGGGGGGATCATCATCCACGGTGCAAAATTACTATTTGCATACGGAGAAGCCACCGTGCCAAAGATCACCATCACCCTGCGCAAATCATACGGGGGAGCTCATGATGTAATGGGCTGCAAGCAGCTGCGCGCCGATATCAACTACGCTTGGCCCTCCGCAGAAATAGCAGTCATGGGGCCAAAAGGAGCCATAGAGATCCTCGAGGGAAAGAAGATCAGCGAGATACAGGACCCCAGGGAAAAGGTAAAATACATCAACGATAAAGAGCTCGAATACAGGGACAAATTTGCGAATCCTTATGATGCTGCACGTTACGGTTATATCGATGATGTGATCGAACCGCGCAACACCAGGTTCAGGATTATACGCGCACTTCAGACCCTGCAAACTAAAAAGGAGACACTGCCTCCCAAAAAACACAGCAATATTCCATTGTAAAACTTTGCGAGATGAAGCTACTCTCAATCACCTTTGACCCAAGCCTTATCGACAGCCATATCCTGGTCGTTTCAATATTGGGTTACTGTATCGTGCTGCTGGCGCTATCACTGATGGCTTACGCCCTGGTCCGCTTCCATTCGATTCGCGACCTTATCAGGACCAGGCGCATGAAACAAAAGACCCCGCCCAAGAGTGCGGTCCAGGTTAAACCCATAATGACCGGTGAAGAGAATGCAGCTATTGCAGCGGCGCTCTTCCTTTTCTTCTCAGAGCTTCACGACCAGGAGAAATACGTGATGACCATAAAAAAAGTGTCGCGTACTTACTCTCCCTGGAGCAGCAAATTTTATAACATTTACAATGTGATGAAACATTGGTAATAAAGGTAGCGAGGTAGCGAGAAGCGAGGTAGTGACATAGAGAAATAGAGAAATTCAGAGTATATATAATTCAAGTATGAAAAAATTCTCATTTACGATCAACGGTAACAGTTACGAGGTCGAGATCCTCGGCTTTGAAGAGAATACCGCCAAGGTTGAAGTGAACGGCACCTTGTTTGATGTGGAAGTTCAGCGCGAGCTTAAGATGACGAAAACCCCCACCCTGGTCCGTGCAGAGCCTCCAAAGCCATCCCCCAAAGAGGCAAGGATACCGAAAAGCGCATCCCAGACCAGCAATATGGCTATTAAGGCTCCACTACCGGGTACCATTATTTCGGTACTGGTAAAGACAGGTGACAAAGTCACCATGGGACAGAAACTGCTGACCATGGAAGCCATGAAAATGGAGAACAATGTGCTTTCTGAAAAAGACGGCACCATCAGGGCGGTGAATGTGAAACCCGGGCAGACCGTAGCCCAGAATGAAGTTTTAGTGGAAATCGAATAAAGCCCGTTGCTTATGAAACTCCTGATGATTACCGATCTGTTGAAGGGAATATGGGCCGATACCGGTTTCTCAAACCTATACTGGGACAATGGCATCATGATCCTTGTAGGGCTGGTGCTGATCGTGATGGCCATTAAATTCAACCTTAAGCCGATACTGCTGATCCCGCTTGCTGTGGGCATCGTAATCGGCAACATCCCCTTTATGCATTCCACTCCATATCCCCTTGGGATCTATGCCGAAGGCAGCATACTTCATTATTTATATTTTGGTGTGCTGAAGGGTATATATCCCGCACTTATTTTCTTAGGCCTGGGTGCTATGGTAGACCTTTCACCTATGATCGCCAATCCAAAGCTGATCATTCTCGGGGCTGCAGCCCAGGTTGGCATCCTTGTAACTTTTCTCGGGGCTATTATTATAGGCTTCCCTGTTGCCCATGCAGCTTCCATTGCCATCATAGGCGGCGCTGACGGGAACACTGCAATTTTCCTGACCTCACAGCTTGCAGCAGGACTCAAGAACTCTATTGAAGCCTCGAAGGTGCAGGGATTGATCGGTCCTGTTGCAATCGCAGCCTACCTGTATATGTCATTGGTTGCAGTGATACAGCCGCCTATCATGAAACTCCTGACAACAAAAAAGGAACGCTTAATCAGGATGAAGCCCCAGAGAACCGTCAGCCGCAATGAAAAGATCGCTTTTCCATTGGCCTTTTTATTGCTGACAGCTTTTGTCGCACCCGCCTCCCTTCCCTTACTTGGAATGTTCTTCTTCGGGAATATCCTTAGAGAATCAGGCCTTACCAAACAACTCGCCGGCACCGTTTCCACTGTGCTTATCGATATAGTGGTCATTCTGATCGGTATCACGGTGGGTGCTTCCACCCAGGCCGATGTCTTTTTAAAATGGGAATCGATACTGATCTTCCTGCTCGGGGCCATGTCGTTCATGGTCGCCACCGCAGGCGGTATCATTTTTGCCAAAGTGATGAACCTTTTCCTGAAAAAAGAGAACCTGATCAATCCGCTGATCGGAGCCGCCGGTGTTGCCGCAGTTCCCGATTCGGCCAGGGTAGCTCATGAAATGGGGCAAAAGGAAGATTCGACCAATCACCTCATCAGCCATGCCATGGCCCCGAACATCGCGGGGATCATCGGAAGCGCGGTGACGGCAGGGTTGCTGCTGGCGTTCATACTGTAAACCGTCAAAACGGGTGGATTATCCATAAAATCCCGATGCAGATCGCCAGGAAACCGCCTGTAAGGGTGAACCATTTCAGGAATTTCTGTTTTTCTTTGATCGCAGCTTTATATGCCACCACGCCCAGGATGAACGCGAACAGGATCATGGTGAGGATTGTTCCAAGGGCAAAAGCAGAGACATAGATTACTGAAGCTATTACAGTCGGGAGTGCAAGAGAAGGGAGCAAGGCAAAAAGATGGCTGAATCCTGCGAATCCATGGACTGTGCCTATCAGCAAGGCCGTTAATGCATTCCTCTTCACTATTCCTGCATGTTCATGCTCATGTTCTGTGATTTCCTGCTGATGATGGGCAATGTTGTGGTCATGAGTATGTTTATGTATATGAGGATAAAGAAATGGGGTTGTATGAAAATGGGAATGCGGCCTGTTCCCATGCGTATGATGAAGGTAGATCCTGAGTATGGCCCAGCATCCTATCCCTATCAGCAGTACCCCGATGACAGTATCACTATGTTTCGATATAGCCTCAACCGGCAGGTATGCCCTGAAGAATATAAATAGCGCACCGATCATCAGCATGCCTAAAGTATGTCCGAAACCCCAGGAAAAACCAATCATCCAGGACTTCTTCCGGCTGTCGATAGCCAGAGGTGTAACGGCTGCAAGATGATCGGGGCCTGTAACCACATGAGCCACGCTGGCAATGAAACCGGTGAGAAAAGTGAGCATAGGTTCTTTAAGAAAGTATAAATATATATATTTTTACATTTCTGAAAGAATTTCTGCGGATGAGCATTTCAACATTACAGGTCACGGTCACCGGATTGATACAGGGCGTCGGGTTCAGGCCTTTTGTTTACCACATTGCGCTCAGGCATAATCTCAAGGGCTGGGTAAGGAATACAAACGAGAACGTACTTATCCGCGTTTCAGGGAAACCAACTGACATCGAAGAATTTCTGAAATCACTGAAAACCGAGGCACCAGCTGCTGCATCGGTCGAGGATATTCTTACGGAAGAAATTCAAAATGAAAAGTTCACATCCTTTGAAATCCTTAAAAGCCATGATATATCCGATGACATTACTGAAATAAGCCCCGATATTGCCGTTTGCAACGAATGCCTTGATGATATTCTGCAGGTTGGGAGGCGCCTCGATTATCCTTTTGTGAACTGTACAAACTGCGGACCACGTTTCACTATAATCAAAGATCTCCCCTACGACAGGCCGGGGACCACCATGGATGAATTTCCGATGTGTGAGGATTGCAGGAAAGAATATGAAAGCATCAGTGACCGCAGGTTCCACGCACAGCCTGTAGCCTGCGCGGTATGCGGTCCGCAGTATGAATTATACCAAAGGTTTGAACACCGGGTCAGGCGCCGGAATAAAGACCAGGGGGAAACTGAAGGAAAATTTACCAGGGAGAATAAAAAATGGCAGCTCGTCAGCAATGATATCCGTTCCATACTGGAACAGGCTTCCGGATTAATTGATACCGGCGGGATTCTTGCAGTTAAAGGGTTAGGCGGCATGCACCTGGCCTGCGATGCTTTTAATGAAGCTGCAGTTGCGAAATTAAGAGAATTGAAAAACCGCGAAGGCAAGCCTTTTGCGATCATGTTCAGGGATCTGGATTGTGCAAAGAAATATGCTGGCATCAATGCTATGGAAGAGGCTTCGCTTACTTCCTGGAGAAGACCAATCGTGCTTCTGCAGATGAAAAACCGCAGCCGGGGTCCATTCCTTGCAAAAAACCTGAATTCAGGACTTAAGCTGCTCGGGATCATGCTGCCGTATATGCCCTTTCACTACCAGTTGTTCAGGAAGCTGAAGACTGATGCCATTGTCCTTACCAGCGGGAATTTCAGTAGCGAGCCTATCATCATTGACAATTCCGAAGCGCTTGAAAAGTTTTCGCCGCTCACCGACGCGGTGCTCCTTCATAACCGCGACATCTTCAACAGGACCGACGATTCGGTAACCAGGATCATTGGAGGCAAAGAGAGGGTTTTCAGGCGTTCTAGGGGGTATGTGCCTTCACCCATCCGCACAGGGCTGAATACTGAAGGCATCATAGCTTTCGGAGCCGAGTTGTCGAATTGTTTTTGCGTTGGCAAAGGCAAAAAGGCATTTTTGAGCCAGCATATAGGCGACCTGAAAGGGCTTGAAACCATCTTGTTTTACGAACAAACCCTTGAGAGGTTCATCAGGCTGTTCCGTGTCAGGCCCACGCTGCTGGCTGCAGACACGCATCCCGATTATATTTCCACAACAACGGCAGATGGTTTCGGTACCCCCAACCTCATCCACATACAACATCATCATGCGCATATAGCCTCATGCATGGCCGAGAATAAACTCGATGAAAAAGTGATTGGAGTTGCATTCGACGGCACGGGGTACGGGGATGACGGTCATATCTGGGGTTCCGAATTCATGGTCTGTGATCTTGAAGGATATTGCAGGAAGAGCCATTTGGCTTACCTGCCCCTGCCGGGGGGAGATAGCGCAAGCGAGGAGCCCTGGAGAATGGCGGTTTCATGGCTTTATAAAGTGTACAGCAGGGAATTCATGCAACTTGACCTGCCCCTGTTCAGGCAGACCACAGAAGAAGACATAGAGATGCTGGTGAAGATGATTGACAGGAAGGTGAACTGCCCGCTTACCTGCGGGGCCGGAAGATATTTCGATGCGATCGCTGCTATCCTCGGACTTTGCCAGTTGGCTGATTTTCCTGCACAGGGGCCCATGCTGCTTGAAGCCAGGGTTGAAGCAGGCTGTGATAAAAGCTACGAATCGTCGGGATTCGATGAAGTCAACATGGATGCAACGCTGAGAGGGATCGTTGGTGATATTGCCAGTGGCATAGATTATTCAATTATCATATCGAAGTTTCACAATACAATAAGTTCAATTATCTTTGAGACTGTTAAACGGATCAGCAGCGCTGAAGGCCTGAAAAAAGTGGTGCTTTCAGGAGGTGTTTTCCAGAATAAATACCTTCTCGAAAGGACTGAAGGCCTGCTTGTGAAATCCGGGTTTGAAGTGTTTACGCATGCTGCGGTGCCTGCCAACGACGGGGGGATTGCCCTGGGTCAGCTGGCGGTTGCTGCAAAAAGGAGAGAATTATGTGTTTAGCCATACCTGCAAAAGTACTCAGTGTTGACGGCCCGGCTGCAAGGGTCCTTATCGGGGATACCGAATATAATGCCAGCCTTCTCCTTGTCGATGATGTGAAAGAAGGGGATTATATCATGCTGCATGCAGGCTTTGCCATTCAGAAAGTTGACGAAGAGGAAGCAATTGAAACCATGAGGCTGTTGAACGAAGTGGCAGGATACGATCCGGAATCATAAAATGAAATACATAGACGAATACAGGGAAAAGGGCCTCATCCTGGGGATTGCAGATGAGATACGGAAGATCTCGAAAAAGGAGATCGCACTCATGGAAGTCTGCGGGGGCCACACCATGGCCATTCACAGGTTTGGGCTGCATTCTTTTCTGCCTCCCACGGTATGCCTGCTATCAGGGCCGGGATGCCCCGTCTGCGTTTCGGGACAGCACTTCATTGACACTGCCATCGCTTACTGCAGGCAGCCCGGAGTCATACTTACGACTTACGGTGACCTGATCAGGGTGCCAGGTTCACTTAGCTCTCTTGAAAAAGAAAGGGCAGCGGGGCTGGATATCCGTATAGTTTATTCTGTCCTGGAATCGCTGGAAATTGCGAGGAAGAACCCCGGATCCAAAGTGATTTTCCTGGGAATAGGATTTGAAACCACGGCACCGCTAACTGCCGCAACCATTGCTGAAGCCGCAAAACTTAAACTCCGGAATTTTCATGTGCTCAGTGCACATAAAGTGATGCCCCCGGTGATGAAGGCCTTGGTGAAGGACGGGGTTAAGATCAATGGCTTCATAGCCCCGGGACACGTCACTGCAATCACCGGGACCGGGATCTACATGGATCTCCCGAAGATATTCGGACTTGGGGTCGTGGTTTCTGGTTTCGAGCCTGTCGATATGATGCAGGCCATACTGATGCTGGTAAGACAGGTTGAGGCAGGGAAACCCAAAGTTGAGATACAGTACCAGAGGGTGGTGCAAAAAGAAGGAAATGTGAAAGCCCGCAAACTTCTTGATACTGTTTTTGAACTGAAGGATGACCACTGGCGTGGGCTTGGCATGATCCCGCTTAGCGGGCTGAAAATACGCCTCGCGTTTTCTGAATTTGATATCGAAAAGATTTTACCGGTGGAAGTGCCTCTGGCTCCTGAGCCGAAAGGATGCATCTGCGGGATGATCCTTCGTGGACTGAAAAAACCCATGGATTGCAAACTGTTTGCCAAAAGATGCACCCCCTCCGATCCTATTGGGGCCTGCATGGTTTCAGGTGAAGGCACTTGTGCAACTTATTATAAATACCGCGAATGAAAAACACTGACGACAAGGTTTTGCTGAGCCATGGCAACGGTGGACGTATTATGCATGGCCTCATTTCGGACTTGTTCGTGAAGCATTTCAAGAACAGGATACTTGAGCAGCAGGGTGATTCGGCAATACTTCAGGTTCATTCATCCGGGATTGCTTTCACCACCGATTCATTTGTGATAGACCCGATTTTTTTTCCCGGAGGTGATATCGGTAAGCTCGCGGTTTGCGGAACAGTCAATGATCTCGCCGTATCCGGGGCCGAACCTCTTTATCTCAGCGCATCCTTCATTATTGAGGAAGGATTTCCGATGAAGGATCTCGAAACCATAGTGCGTTCCATGGCTTCGGAAGCGAAGAAAGCCGGGGTGCTTATTGTGACAGGCGATACCAAGGTTGTAAATAAAGGCAAATGCGATAAACTGTTTATCAATACGAGCGGTATTGGCAGAATAGATAATGACGCGCGGCTTGATAAGAAAGTAAGCAGCATAAAACCGGGCGACCTCATCATTATCAACGGCGCTCTAGGCGAACATGGGATGGCAGTAATGAATGCCCGTGAATCATTCAACTTCAAAACTCCATTAAAATCCGATTGCGCATGCCTGAATTCCTTGATAAAGGAAGTTCTTGATAACAGCCGCTCGGTGAAATTCATGCGTGACGCCACAAGAGGTGGGGTGGCTACTGTGATGAACGAACTGGCAGGAATGATGAAGTATGGCATTGAATTATCCGAACCCGACCTGCCTGTAGGGAAAGGCGTCAGGGCAATGTGTGAACTTCTCGGCTTCGATCCTCTGTATGTTGCAAACGAAGGTAAGGTGGTCATTGTATGCGGTGAAAAAGAGGGTAACAGCATTGTGGAAGTCATGAAGAAAAACAAGCTTGGGAAACAAAGCGCAATCATAGGGCGGGTGGTGAAAGACCATCCAGGTAAAATCGTACTTGAAACAGAAACCGGAGGTAAGAGGATACTGGCTTCGCTAAGCGGTGACCCCCTGCCCCGTATCTGTTAATGAACTGGAATCATGCACGAACTATCGCTGGCAAACGAAGTTATTGACCTTGCTTCAAGGGAAGCAAAGAAGAACAATATTGATTCGTTAACTGAGATCGTGATCGAGATTGGCGATCTTAGCGGTATTGAGGCTGACATCTTTCAGTCGGCCCTGGAGATGATAGTCAAAGATACCATGCTTGAACATGCAGGACTGCGGCTGATCCGCACAAGCGGTAAAGGCAAATGCCATGCCTGCAGCAGGGATTTTGAAATGAAGAACCGGCTTGACGTCTGCCCGGTTTGCAGCTGCTTTCCGTCGGAGATCAGCGGCGGACATGAATTCAGGGTGTTGTCAATTTCGGGAGAATAATAACCAATAAATAAAGGAACATGTGCGAGAGTTGTGGTTGCGGGAAACCGGAGGAGTTCACGATAAAAGAAGGTAGCGAGAAGCGAGAAGCGAGAAGCGAAATTGAAAATAGCGAAAAGCGAAAAGCGAAAAGCGAAATAAATAGTGATCACACATATAGTGACGAACACATGCCTGATCACGACCATCATGACTATCAGTCTCACATGCATGATCACGATCATCACCACCATCATGATCATCACGGCCATCGCGAAAAGAAGGAGTTCCCGTTGAACATTGATGTGCTTTCAGAGAATAATAAACTCGCCGAAAGGAACAGGGGATATTTCGACGCGAAAAAGGTGCTTTGCCTGAATATGGTGAGTTCGCCGGGATCGGGGAAAACAATCATACTTGAAAAAACGATAAAAGAGCTTATTTCAAAACGAAAGATCTTCGTGATAGAAGGAGACCAGCAGACCACAAGAGATGCGGAACGAATAGAAAGATCGGGGGCTCCGGCTATACAAATCAATACAGGGACCGGTTGCCACCTTGATGCACGGATGGTGAACCTTGCCCTGAAAAAAATGGAAGTCGAAAACAATTCGGTCCTTTTTATCGAAAACGTCGGGAACCTGGTATGCCCGGCCTTATTCGACCTGGGAGAAAGCAAAAGGGTTATAGTGATCAGCACGACCGAAGGGGATGACAAACCCCTTAAGTATCCTTATATGTTCGAAACCTCCCACCTCTGCATCATCAATAAAACAGACCTTTTGCCCTATGTTGATTTCAGTGTTGATACGGTAAGGAAAAATGCGCTTCAGATCAATCCAAAACTAGAATTCATCCTGATGTCGGCAAAGACCGGCGAAGGGATGAAGGAATGGTACGAGTGGATAGGGCAAAATAAATAGCAGGTTCCCTGCTATTTATTTTGCCCTGCAACAAGTTCCCTCACTTTCTTCATGGCTACAGGTACGGCCGCTGCTACTTCCGGTGAAAGGTCGATTCCCATATCCTGGAAATCCTTCACGGAAATAGCTATCAGGTGTATCATAGGTAAATCACCAAGCAGGCATGCTGAATCGATAAGATCCTTCAGCCCTATTTCATGAGCGCTGAGCTGTTTGGGAAAATCCTTCGCATACTTCGGGTAAATGACCCTGATATGACCTGCAGGAAATTCATCCAGGGAAGCATCGATTATGATAATGGTATTGTAAGACTGAATATGCCCGAGCAGGTGAAAACCCCCGGTGCCTCCGTCCATCAGTTCTGCACCGGGGACACCTCCCTCCTTTTCAAGCCCGGACACCACATGGATACCCACGCCTTCATCGTTCATCAAAAGATTACCAATCCCGAGAACCAGGATGTTGTTTTGTAATTGAGCCAAAATCTTCAGGTTAATCCCTTTAATTCCCCGGGCAGTTAGTTTTATTCTCCTCGTGGCGCTTTACAACATCCTCTTCGATGAACTTCCATCCGCCGATCATGGATGAAGTCACACCCCTGCGTTCAATATAATCATGGTAGAACACAAGGTAAACATGAACGATGGCAAAAATTATGAAACCCCACATCAGCAGGTGATGAATCTGCCTTACATGCATGTCTCCTCCAAGAAAAGGAACCACCCAGGCAAAGAGGTGGGGCAGGAAGGACTTGCTCATGGCAGAATACATTCCGAACCCGGTTAAGCATTGAAGCAAAAAGATAAGGAAAGTAACAAAATAAATGAAACTTGCCAGTGAATTATGACCGATAGAGTCGATCTTTTTATTGGTAAGCTGAAGTACGTCCACCTTGATTACCTCAAACATTTCTTTCCACTGGCAACGTTTCAGGGGTATGAAGTTATACCAGCGTGAAAATTCATTTCCGGCAAATCCCCAGTAAAGCCTGAAAATAAAATTGAAGAAAAACAGGAAAGCTGTCACGAAATGAATGAAACGCACGGTTCCGAACCAGTAATTGAAAGAGGCTTCGGTGCCGCTCATAAAGGCAGGCGGGCTGCCGATAAGATAACCGGTGATGCAGAGTGAGACAATACAAAGTGCATTGATCCAATGGTAAAATCGGACGGGCAACTCCCAAACATGCACTTCACGCAAAGGGGTGGTGCGGTTTCTCATGGCTAATAGGTTTTCATCTCATGAACAGTACTTCCGTTTTCATCATAAAGATGCACTGCGCAGGCCAGGCAGGGATCAAAAGAATGGATAGTCCTCAGCACTTCCAGCGGGTTTATAGGATCTGCTATTGGTGTGCCGATGAGGGACTCCTCGTACGCCGATCTTTGTCCTTTCGGATCCCGTGGCGAAGCATTCCACGTCGTGGGAACTACGAGCTGGTAGTTGGCTATTTTCTTATCTTCGATGACGATGAAATGCGAAAGAGCTCCCCTCGGGGCTTCAACCATTCCAATACCTTTTGCCTGTTTCGGCCAGGTCTCAGGTTCCCACTTCACATTGTTCTGGGTGCGGGTGTCACCGTTCTTGATATTGGCCAGAAGCTGGTTATAAAATTCGAGCGCCCAGCCGCAGGTCAGTTTGGTCTCCAGTCCGCGGGCTGCTGTACGGCCCAGGGTCGAAAATAAAGCGGCTACAGGAACATCAAGGGTTTTCAGTGCAAATTCTACAATTTCTTTATAATCGGCACGGCCGGATGCATATCCTACCAGGGTCCTGGCGAGTGGCCCGACTTCCATCGGATGGCCCTTCCAGCGTGGGGTCTTCACCCAGCTGTACTTCTGTGAAAAATCAAGGTGCTCATAAGGCGGTTTGGGGCCCGTATAATTAAATTTCGTTTCCCCTTCCCATGGATGCAGTCCGCTGTCATTCCCTTTCGAATATTCATACCAGGAATTGTTGATGTATTCCTGGATCTGTTCAGGGTCTTCGGCTTTGACTTCGTGTATCTTGCTGAGATCCCGGCCAAGTATGGCTCCTCGCGGCATCTTGAAACTGTCAGGATTATTGTACCCGTTCGAAGGGAAGTCACCGAATGCAAGGTAATTTGACAAACCGCCGCCGATAGCTCCCCAGTCTTTATAGAAAGAAGCGACAGCAAGGAGGTCGGGGATATAGACCTGGTCAACGAAAGTTTTCGCATCCTGGAATAACTGTCCCACGAAAGCGAGCCGGTCCGCATTCACTGCATTGGCTTCATCAATATTGATTGAGCAGGGAACTCCTCCCACCAGGTAATTCGGGTGAGGATTTTTTCCGCCGAAAACCGTATGCACTTTCACAATTTCCTTTTGCCACTGCAGGGCTTCAAGATAATGTGCAACAGCAATAAGGTTGACTTCGGGAGGAAGTTTGTATGCCTTATGCCCCCAGTAACCGTTTGCAAAAATGCCAAGCTGTCCGCTTTCTACGAAATTTTTGAAACGTTTCTGGATGTCAGTGAAATAACCCACCGAACTTTTAGGCCAGGATGAAATGCTCTGGGCGATTTTCGAGGCTTCTGCAGGGTTTGCTTTGAGAGCCGATACCACATCCACCCAGTCAAGGGCATGCAGCTGGTAAAAATGAACTACATGGTCCTGGATATATAATGCATTTGCCATCAGGTTCCTGATAAGCTCCGCATTGGGAGGTACTGAAATACCTAGGGCGTTTTCTACGGTCCTGACGGAAGTCAGAGAATGCGTGGAGGTGCATACCCCGCATACACGGCCAACAAAGGCCCATGCATCCCGGGGATCACGGCCTTTCAGGATGGTCTCGATACCGCGCACCATGGTGCCGGCACTGTATGCGTCGCTGATTTTACCATCTTTTACTTCTATTTCTACCCGTAAATGTCCTTCAATACGGGTGATGGGATCTATTACGATTCTGTCTGCCATGGCTGTTATTCTTTCGTTGTTTCAACTTTGGAACCTTCTGCAGGTTCATTGATTATCTCTTTATGTTTCCGGACGTTCGTCACGATTGCATGCGCGGCAATACCTGCTGCGGTAACAATCCCAAGAGCCAGCCCAACCTTGTCGGCTGTGGTCTCAATACCAAAACCTGCAACTTCGGGAAGACGTTTATAGAACGGGCCGTTGTCCCAGAAGCCTTCTTCGGCGCAGCCGATGCATGGATGCCCCGATTGTATAGGATAACTTACACCTTCATTCCATTTGATGATACCGCAGGAATTATAGGTCACCGGACCCTTGCAGCCCACCTTATAAAGGCAGTAACCGCGTTTTGCGTTTTCATCATCGAAAGATTCGACAAATAAGCCTGCATCAAAGTTGGCACGACGGTAACAGGTATCATGGACCCTGCGTGAATAAAATGCCTTTGGCCTTCCCAAACCATCAAGCTGGGGAATACGGTCGAAGGTCAGAAGATGCACGACCACACCAGCCATGACGTCTGCAATCGGCGGACATCCCTGTACATTGATCACAGGCTTTCCACTGATGACCTTGTGAACGGGTTTCGCGCCTGTTGGATTCGGGCTGGCAGCCTGAACACATCCTGCAGATGCACAGTTACCCCATGCAACGACTGCTTTGCAGTTCTTCACTGCTTCCTGCAGGATCTGCAGTGCACTGCGGCCACCAATGCAGCAGTACGCTTCATTCTCAGTAGGTATGGAACCTTCAACCATCACGATATACTCTCCCGGATGTTTTTCCATGACCGCCTTATAGGCAGCTTCCGCGGGAGCTCCCGAAGCAGCCATCAGGGTCTCCTGGTAATCGAGGGATATCTTGTCAAGAACAATATCTGCAACAATAGGATGCGATGCCCTGATAAATGATTCACTGCAGCAGGTGCATTCCTGGAAATGGAACCAGATGACTGGCAGACGAGGCTTGGTCTCAAAGGCTTTCGCGATCTGGGCCACGCCACTCGCTTCCAGGCCCATGAAAGCAGCCATAGTCGTACAAAATTTAATGAAATCACGGCGGGATACACCCTTCCCCCGGAGTTCCTCATAAAATGTGGGATGCTGATTCTCCATAAAAGGCTGAGTTTAAAGATTTATCAATTAAAAATATAGATAAATAGGAATATGTCAATACGTCAATAGTAATTTGTAAACAGTCTATGTATAAATTAAATAAGTAATCCAGGGAAAATCATTATATTTAAGCCGTAAAAAAAATCATACGCACTTATGAAATATTTTTTATCAAACTACAGAAATTTGTTTTTGATACTGGCATGCGTCATGATATTATCCTCCTGCGGGAATCGTGAAGGCAATGAAAATTCTTCAGGTGATGCAGTACAGGACATCATCAAGAAGGAGGTGATTCTTTCTCCCGAGGCACAGGATATGCTGAACCGTTTCCCGACCCCCTTTGAAGTGACGACAGCCCTGCTTACCGCCAAAGCTCCATACCTTTTCAGCCTTTGCAATCCGCCCTCAAACCTCAACAAGTACTTCACCGAAAAAACCAAAGCCCTCAATCTTGGGGTTTACAGCACAGACCTTGCTTACTCATCGGTTTTCCAGAAGACTGATGAAACAGACAAATTTCTTTTCTGCACAGGAACTCTTGCAGGCGACCTGGGGATAGGCGGGGTTTATGACAAAGACCTGTTAAAAAAGGCCGAAGGATATAAAGACAACAGGGACAGCCTTGTCTCATTGGTAATGACTTTTTTCAAATCGACCACCGACTTCCTGAGAAGAAACAACAGGACCCAGGTTGCGGTACTTGTTGCTTCCGGAGCATTTACCGAAGGACTGTATGTCACTTCCTCCTTATGTCAGTTTGCCCCCGGGAACCTCAGGATAAGGGAAGGAATCCTCACCCAGAAGGAGAACCTTGACAATCTGATCATCATACTGGGGGCATACGGCAGCGATTCCAATATAAAACCGGTGGCCGATGAAATTTCAAAGCTTAAAAAAGTGTTCGACCTCCTGGGTGTTAAAAACAAGCCCATGTCACCTGCCGACCTGGATAAAGTAGTTGCGATAACGGGAGAAGTCAGGGATCACATGATCAAGTGATCCACCGGCCTATTACTTCAGCAACTTACCGCTGAGAAGTAGCAAAGCCGTTTCGGTGAGCTTGGTCCTGAATTCCGCTTCGACCAGGCGGGTGTCGGCATACAGGAGGTTTTTCTGGATCTCACGAAGCTGAAGGGATGAGATGGACCCAACTTCGAAACTCTCCCTGGCGATCTCCATATTCTTTTTTGCCAACTCCACATTCTGCAGTTCGAAAGTGACCAGTTCGAGTTGGTTCATGTATTCGTTAAATATCTTCAAAAGGTAGGCGTCAAGTTTATTTTCATACTGCCTGATCTCAAGCTCAGAGCTGGAATACGAGATCCTTGCATTGCGGTACTCCTTCTGGAGGTTAAGCCCGTTGAAGATATTCATATAAGCCGTGACGCCTATCAACGCCCCGAAATTCCTGTTGTAATTGGTTAAGCTCGCCTCTGTTTGAGAGTTCATGTAATTGATGCCTGCGGTCATCCCGATAACGGGCCATTGCACCGCCCTGGCTGATTTGACGTTAAGTCCGCTCATCTCCATGTTCCTGTTGTACAGCAGCAGGTTGCGGTTGGCTTCCTTCATCCCGACCCTCAAAGAATCATAATTAAGCTGGTAATGCATCAATATCGTATCCCTCACATCGAACTGAAGGGTTACATCCCTTGCCATAAGTTCATTCAGAGTGGCCAATGAATTCAGGGAAACAGTCTTCTGGCTGGAAAGATTGGCGATGTCAGCATTGAGCTCAACTTTGGCTTTCAGGAGTTCAAGTTCGGACCCGCTTCCTGTCTCAAATTTCAAACTAGCCAGGTCGAGCCTGAACTGCGATATGCCAACCTGCTCCTTCATGATCGCGGTCTGTTTCTGTTGCCGGATGATGTCATAGTATGCAATCATGATACCGGCCAGTGTGTTCTCCACCGAGATCTTCACATTAAGGTCGCCGATCTCCTCAAGTTTTTTCAGTTTATCGTAAGTAATAAACATTTTGAGCCCGTCGAAGAGAGTCCAGTTCAGGTTAATCCCGGCAACGGCCATAGTTGAATTCGCATCCGGATCCTTCAGTTCCAAACCTGCAATATTCATGACATATGCGTTGCTGATCTGGTAGCCAAAGCCCGCATTGACATCAATTTTCGGCAGCATCCCCGCATTACCCGGTGTGGCATTGTTTACGGCGATCTGCCGGGAATTCTTTGCAATGTTGATCCCGAAATTATTAGACAGGCCTATCTCAATCGCCCGGTCCAGCTTAAGAATCTCCTGCGCGCCGGCGGTGAATACCGAAAAAACAATGATCAACCCGGTGATAAATGTCTTTTTCACTTTTCGCTTTTCGCTATTTATTTTTTTTCCTTGACAAGAATGTATAAAACGCCGGTATTATAAAAAGTGTAAGAAATGTCGAGAAGATCAGTCCGCCAACAACAGCAATACCCAGCGATTGCCTGCTTCCTGATGAAGCCCCGATATTGAGGGCAATGGGCAATATCCCCAGTACCATGGCTGATGAAGTCATGAGGATGGGCCTGAACCTTGATGCTGCCGCGCTTCGGACTGCTTCAAGCTTGTCCAGCCCCGACTGCTTCTTCTGGTTTGCGAATTCCACGATCAGGATACCGTTCTTCGTAACTAGTCCTATAAGCATTATAATCCCGATCTCGCTGAAAATATTCAGGGTTTGCCTGAAATACCAGAGGGAGAACATGGCCCCGGCGATTGCCAGGGGCACCGTCAGTAAAATAATGAATGGATCAATGAAACTCTCGAACTGGGCTGCCAGGATCAGGAAGATCAGGATGATCCCTAATAAAAAAACGAATATCAGGCTGGATGAGCTTTCGCTGTAATCACGGCTTTGTCCCGCGAGGTTGGTCTTGATTCCCGGGGGAAGTATCTCCTTAGAAATCCTGTCAAGTTCCCTGATGCCGTCGCCCAGAGTGGCCCCCTGGGTGAGGCCTGCAGAAATGGTAGCTGAAATATACCTGTTGTAGGAGTAAATGGCCGCAGGATTAATATTTTCCTCTATGGTGATGAAGTTGTCGAGCGGCACAAGGTCTCCGCGGTTGCTCCGCACATAGAGTGATTTCAGGGCATCCGGATCACTGCGGTACCTCGCCATCAGCTGGCCTATGATCTCATACTGCTTTCCATCCATGTAGAAATACTCATACCTCTGCCCGCTAAGGCTCAGCTGAAGGGTTCTTGCAATCTCCTCTGTTGAAACATTGAGTAGAGAAGCCTTGTCACGGTTCACCGTGACCCTGAGCTCGGGCTTGTTGATCTTGAAATCGGCATCGACGAACTGCAGCACTGAAACCTTTCTTGCTTCTTCTAAAAAATGCGGCAGTATATCCTTAAGCATGGTTAGGTTTGGCGCCTGCAGCACATACTGTATCGGCTGACCCGAAAACCTGTCGCCGATAGTCGGTGGTTCAAAGGGGAAACAGCGGATCCCTGTAATCGACTGCAGTTCCTTAGCGGCCTTCACGAAGATCTCATGCTGGCTTCGTTTCCGCTTATCGGCATCCTGAAGGTAAACTATCTCCATTCCCTTGTTGGGATTGTCTTTGGCACCTATGCTTGGAGATACCATGTAAAAATAAGTCGATACCTCGGGCACCGAATCCCTGAAATATTTATCTACCCTGGCCATGTATTTGTCCATGAATTCATAGGTAGCTCCTTCAGGCGCAAGAGTAGGGATGCGTATGTTGTTGCGGTCCTCGAAAGGTGCAAGCTCCGAATGAAGGGACTTGTAAAATACAAAGATCAAAGCGGTTATGACGAGAAAAACCGGCACGGCCATCCGCCTGTGTTTTAAAAAAGCATCGAGCCCGCGGCTATAAGCCCGGTTCAGTGAATCAAAGAAAGGATCTGTACTGCGGATGAGCCAATTCGATTTGCCGTCTCCCCTTGATTTTAAAATGCGGGAACACATCATGGGTGAGAGTGTCAGCGCGACAAACGCGGAGATCAGCACGGATCCCGCAACCACCAGTGCAAATTCACGGAAGAGCCTTCCAACCAGCCCTTTCAGGAACATCACGGGAATGAACACTGCTGCGAGCACTATGGTCGTGGAGATCACGGCAAAGAATATCTCGCTCATTCCCTCGTTGGCGGCTGTGACGGGGTTCATCCCCCGGCCGACTTTGGCATGGATATTCTCGAGCACAATGATGGCATCATCGCATACCAGCCCGATCGACAGAACCACTGCAAGAAGGGTAAGCACATTGATTGACAAACCGAACAGCGCCATCAGTATGAACGCCCCGATAAGTGAGACCGGGATGGCGACCACCGGGATGATGGTCGACCTCCAGTCGCGAAGGAAAAAGAAGATGATCAGGATCACCAGCAAGAGTGAGATCAGGATGGTTTCCTTAACCTCCTTCACAGCCCTGCGTTCGAACTTGGTAAAATCATACCCTATGCTGATGTTGTATTCGGCAGGGATCTCATCCTTAAGCTTGTCCATCCTGCGGTAGAATTCATCGGCGATGGCCACGTTGTTAGCATCGTTCTGCGGCACCACCCCAATGATCAGTATAGGCAGCAGGTCCATCATCACGGTAGACCTGTCATTCTGGGGATAGAGTTCGGCTGTGCCTATGTCGGACAGGCGGATGATGCTTCCTCCCTCCTGTTTGAGGATCATGTTGTTGAACTGCTCGGGGCTTTGCATCAGGCCGAGAGCCCTGATCGTAAGCTCGGTCATATTCCCTTCAACTCTTCCTGTCGGCAGTTCTATATTTTCCCTCGCAACTGCTTTCTGGATATCCAGTGAAGTGATTCCGCAGGCTGCCATTTTATACGGATCGAGCCAGAGACGCATCGAGAATTTCTTTTCGCCGAAGATTTTAATGTCGCCAACGCCTGGAATGGTCTGCAGCCTTTCCTTGATCACGTTCTCCATTAGTGCATTCACCTCCATGATGTTATGCTGGTAAGAGCGGATGACCATGAAGATGATGGCATTCGCGTTGGCGCTGAGCTTTTCGACTATGGGTGGGTCGACATCCTTAGGGAGTTGGCTGATGGTCTTGGAGACCCTGTCGCGTACGTCATTTGCCGCAGATTCCATATCATGGCCGAGGTTGAATTCAACAGAGATCAGGCTGGTCTGGTCGTTCGAGATGGAAGAAAGAACCCTGATCCCTTCGATCCCGTTGATGGCATCTTCGAGGGGCTCTGTGATCTGGGCCTGGATGATCTCCGGATTGGCACCGGCATAATTTGTAGTGACTGACACCACCGGTGGATCCATTGCCGGATACTCCCTGATGCCCAGGTAAGAATAGCTTACCAACCCGAAGATAACTATCAGTAAGGAAAACACTGTGGCCAATACCGGCCTTTTTATGCTGACGGAAGACAGGCTCATATCAGTTTAGTTTCACCAGCTTTAGCGGGGAATCGGGTTTAATTCTCAACAGGTTTGTAACCACCACGGTATCGTTCAGTGAAAGCCCTGCAGTGATCTCCACACTCTGAAGATTACGCATGCCAGTGCTCACCTGCTGAAGCTCTGCGCGGCCTGATTTCATAAGGTATACATCATATCCCTTAACCGTGGGGATCAGGGCCGGTGTGGGAATGAACAACTTTTTCACCATGGCTTTCAGGTCGATGTCGACTTTTACCGAAGCCCCCGGGACCAGGCTGCCGTCACGGTTGTCGCAGATTGCGCGCACCGGTATGGTCCTTGTTTGCTTCTCCACATCAGGTTCCACTGCAGCAATCACCGCCTGGCAGGGTTTTGAAGAATAATCGGTGGTGAAGTGTATGATACTGCCTTGCCGAAGGTCGGCCGCATAACGTTCAGGGACTGAGAAATCCACCTTGATCCTGCTTACATCCTGCAGGTTGGCCAGGATAATATTTGGTGTTACCCAGGCTCCTTCGCTTACGTTCCTCAGCCCGATCTTTCCCGTAAAAGGCGCCCTGATCTCGGTCTTTGACAGGTCAACTTTAAGGATCTCAATTTCGGCCCTTATGGAGTTCAGGTGGTTGGCCGTATTATCATATTGCTCCTGGCTGATCCCGCCTTTTGTGAGCTGCGCTTTTTCCCTTGATTCGTTTGTCGCTGCAAGCTTTTCTTCAATAGACAGTTTGTTGATCCTGGCAACGATCTCAGAATCGTCGAGCTTGAATAATACCTGTCCTTTGGTTACTTGCGAACCTTCACTGAGAAAAACGCCAATGACCTTTTTGCTGATCTCGCTTACGATGGCAACGCTTTCGTTGGCCCTTAAGGAGCCGATAGTAGTGATCCTGTATACCAGTGAAGTGTCCTTAACAATGATGACCTCTACAGGGATTGCAGTTTTTGCAGCAGTTGCCGCCTGGCTTGATTTTTTAGTGTCGCCTGAGAAGATCCGGAGAAGAATAAGCAGGATAATCAGACCAAGGATGCCAAAGAATATCAGCTTTCGTTTCATGACCCACGATCATTGAGTCTCAAATATAATAATTAATCCCCCTGGGCAAGTTTTTTTTTCCTTGTCTCGGGGAAAGTCCAGATCCATGCCCCGGTGAGCAAAGCGAACAAGGCTGCAAGGGAGATCCCTCCGCCGAGCCCATACTTCACTGCAATTACAGATATGATGACCGGAGTGAAAAACTGTATCCCCCTGGCAAGATTAAATGCAGAGCCCATGGCTGTGCTTCGTACCGAGGTGGGGAAGAGTTCAGAGAAGAGGGACCCGAAACCTCCGAACATCCCTGTACCGAATCCGACCATGAACATAAAAGCAAGGATGATGAAAGGATACATTACTATATATTCCCAGAAGATCGTCACCATGACCAGCCCGAAAGCCATGATCACCGAATAAATGCTGTAGGCCGGCCGTCTTCCGAACCTGTCGGCTATAAAACCGAAAATAAGGTAACCGAGGAACCCGCCGGTTTGGGTGACCAGTATCCACAAAGCGGATTTTGTAAGTGAAAAATTCCTTTCGTTATGGAGATAGCCAGGCATCCAGGAGTAGGTAAGCCAGTAGGCCGACATGTCAAAGATGGCAAGGATCAGCCCAAGAATGAAATATTTCCTGTTTTCGATGGATAAGAGTTCCTGGAACTGCCGTACTGTTGCATTTCTTTTATACTTATCCGTAACTGCTGCCAGTGCAATTTTTTTCCTTCTGAGCCAGAGGTCTGATTCGGGTAAATGCCTGCGGATGAAGAGCACCATGATAGCGGGAAGCACTGAAACTAAGAAACAGGCCCTCCAACCGATGTGAGGTGAGATCAGGCCTCCGACAATCGAAGCCAATGCAATGCCCAGTGGCGCACCTGTCTGCATCATTGCACAATAACGCCCCCTCACTTTTGCAGGGAAGGTCTCACCAATATAGGTCTGCCCGGTTCCCCATTCACCTCCTACTCCAAGCCCGGTAAGTATCCTGAATATCATCAGCAACCAGAAACTACCTGCCAGCCCCGAAAGGAACGTGCCAATGGAATAAGTGAGAATGGTCCACTGAAGCACAGGTTTCCGTCCGAAACGATCGCTCAGTATGCCGAAGATCACTCCTCCTATTGCCGTTGCCGCAAGGCTGGCACCAAGAACATACGACATCTGCAGGTTAGTAAAATTATATTCCTTTGCGATCGGGATCAGCAGGAAGGTAAAGAGGATGAGATCGTAAAAATCAAATACCCATCCGGCCCAGCTCATACCGAGTATCTTGTAATGAGTGGATGTAATTGTTTCGGATTCGTTTAGCAGCGGGCGCAGTGTGCCGTGAAATTCCTCAACGGAAGAGCCAGTCATGTTGTTCCGGATTTAAAAAAACACCAATCCCATCAGCAGTATGCCGGCTATGCCCAGTCCGATACTTCCGTACCACAGGAATTTTTTCCTGGTAAGCGCTGAAATCGCACAAATTGCAATTGCTACCTGGAAGACTGTGACAGCCCTGGCCAGTTTATTATGCAATACAAGAAAAGCTGAAGATTTTTGTTCCTTCTCTTTTGCAACGTTATTTATCTCCTTTTGTTCGTCCCTGTATTTACCGGCCTTTTCCAGGTCTTTTGAAGCAGGTTCTTTTCCCAGTTGCTTCAGCATGTCCATCTTACTTTCAACCACTGCAAGCTTGATACCTTTTGCCTGGTAAAAGGCCCATTGATCGGAGGCCTGGAGCTGTTCTATCATTGCTTCATTTGCATAATGGCCTGCAAGCAAAGCAGCTATGGCTGCAAACACAGCGAGCACAGCTGCGGTTAAAGCAACCATCAACACCCATCTTTCCTGGCTCTCACGCGACTTCTCATTTAACTGTTCCTGAAGTTGCTCGGTGGGGACTTCAATTTCTTCCATAAAAATTTCTCCTTACTTGTTTCGTATAACAAACGATTTAATACTGTTTCAATGTATCTCTATTGTCTTTTTTTTCAAAAACCCCCAGATAATGAACATGGTAATGATTCCGCAGTTGAACTCAACCAGGGCATTGATCAGCATCATGCCTAAGCTCCACTGCCCCTGTTCAAGCCTTATTCCTGAGACCAGGAGGGAAAATTCGAGAGCGAATTCAACCAGGGTACCGGTAAGAAAAATATATAACAGGTCTTTCCATCTTATCTGTTTCAGGTAAACCATGAAAATCCCGATAAGCAGGTTAAGTATGGCCAGGCTTCCCATGATCCATCTCTGGTTTCCCCGGCCCATATCTCGAGACACCCTGATCAGTGTATCATCCAGCGGTATCCATTGCGACAGGATCCCTACCATCGTCCATCCAAAGTAAAATAATAAAGTCCAGAAAATAATTTCACGCAGGCTTCTTTTCTCAAACATAACGATGACATACGAAAACTGGACAAACCCCGGAGAGAAGCAAAACCAGGCAAAGAACAGCTCCGGATCGACGGGCCCTGAATAATGGCGAGAACCCATTATACGGTACCAGAGAAGGTAATCGATGAAGATATAGATGATCCATCCTGCAATCCCCCAGCGGATCGCCGAAAAATACCGTTTACTTACCAGGAATGCAATCCAGCATACCAGGAAAACGAGGTCGAAATAAATAAAATCGGTTCCGAAAGTGCGGGTGACGATATGCGACATTTCTTACTGTGATTTATACCGAATTGCTGACGCAAATTTAGCATCTTATCCTGATAAACATGACAGGCCGACTTTGGAATAAGTTATATCTTTGCCATTCCAAAATTTTTACAAACCGGGAGATTAGTGGCGAAGTTTTCAACAGGAAAAAAAGTTACTGTATTTTTAATTTTACTTTCAGGCTTATTTTCAGCTTATACGTTACCGGCATGCAGCCAGGGAAATAACCAGTCTTCTTCGGCCCTGGATTACCAGATTGCCACCTGGCAGGGGTTTAGGAAATCGGCCTTTACCATTACGTTTGACGACAACTACCGTTTCCAGGTCACACTTGCTGCTCCCTTGCTCAACCAGCACAATTTCAAAGCAACCTATTTTTTAGTTACAAACCGAATTGGCAAGGGCTGGTGTCCGGGATGGGATACGGTGAACATGCTTGCTTCCCAGGGCCACGAGATCGCCAGTCATTCGAAGAACCATGCAGATTTTTCCTGGCTTTCGCAGCATCCTCAGTTCGCCGACAGCATGATGCACGAGTTCAGGGATTCAAGAGACTCGATCAATGCAAGGGTTACTTCCCAGCAATGTGAATCATTTGCCTGGCCAAACGGGTCAGTGGATACGACTTCCATCAATATGGCCAAAAATTACTATATGGCCTGCAGGGGATCTGAAAACTATTTTAACGGCACGGAACCTGCAAATTTCTATAACCTTTACAGTCAGCATATTTATCATGACACTCCGCTGGAGGAAGTCAACGGGTTTATCGACACCATTGTGTCGAGAGGCGGATGGCTAGTTGAGCGATGGCACGGATTCAGATTGATGCACGACACCAACGGTTATGAACCTGTCCCCATCGGGGAGTTTGCAGCTCATTTAAATCACGTTGTAGAGAACCAGAATTTTCTCTGGATCACCACGATGGATTCGGTGGTCAAATACATCAGGGAGCGTGACAATGCAATTCTCTACCTGATCGATTCAACGGGTTACAACGTGGTGTTCAATCTCACCGATTATCTTTCCGACACCCTCTTTCATTATAAGGTCCCGCTTACACTTAAGATCAGGCAGTATGCGCATATGGACAATGTTTACATGATAACCCAGGGGAGCAGGGTCCTGCCTTTCAGGATCGCCTGGCAGGGAGGTATCCCCTATATGGTGTTCAGCGCGATCCCGCACGACAGCCTGATCATCATGCATCTCCCTGATCCCGCAGGTTCCCTTGGTCTGGCTTCACCTGAGAACGGAGTCAGGGTTTATCCGAATCCCTTCAGATCAGTAACCACAATTTTATTTGAACTGCCTGAAGATGGGTTTGCTGAAATCAGGATCTATGACCGTCTGGGCCAAATTGTAAAGGATCTCAGCAATCTCTATCATACAGGAAGGAACAATATCGAATTCGAAAGTTCCGGGCTGGACCCGGGCGTTTATGAATGCATAATCACGACGAAAGGTAAAAAAACGGGCGCACGTATAATCCTTGTGCGTTAATCCTTTTACCAGTATGTTTTTTACGTCATCGCTAATACCCGTGAAATGCTGCAAATAACCCGGGGGCTGGCTTGTCAATTGATGATAAGCCAGCCCCCGGGTTTATTAAAATTCAACTCTGAGTAATATGCCACCCCTGCTTCCCTGGGAAAAGGTGGTGGCTTTGCCGAAGCCTTATAAGAATTACATCTTCTTAAAGGTCATATACCAGATCAGCTGGTAAACATCAGGGTCAACAGGTTTACCTGTTGCAGGATCATTGTTACTGGCTTTCAACAATACGTCGTTGCCTGGCTGCCAGTTGGCGGGAGTAAGAATATGGTCCTTGTCGGCCGTCTGTAAAGCAAGCACTGTCCTCTTGATTTCTTCCATATTCCTTCCGATTTCCATAGGGTAGAAAAACATGGCACGGATCTTATTCTCCGGATCTATGATGAATACCCCTCTCACATCCTTTGTCGAATTTGAGCCGGAGGTCATCATTCCGTATTTTTTGGAAATAACGCGGTCCTCATCTGAAATAAGGGGGAATTTTATCGACTGTGGAACACGATCTTTATATTTAATGGTTTCTATCGATTTTGTCCATTCATTATGCTTCTCCAGGGCATCAGTGGACAAAACGATGAGCTTGACATCAAGTTTATTGAAATCATCCTGCAAGGCACTAAGTTCAAGTATCTCGGAACTGCAAACAGGAGTAAAATCAGCCGGATGACTGAACAGTATCTTCCATTTTCCGGTATAATCGCCAGGGAAATGAATTTTACCTGTAGTCGACTGGCCGGTGAAGGAAGGAGCTTCCTCCCCTATCCTGGGGGAATTTCCTTGTGACCAGGCCTGGAAACAAGAAAAATATAAGAGTACTAATATAATGCAAATTTTTTTCATAATATTTTTTATTTAGACTTATTAAATGCAAAAATACGCCAAAAATCATCACATTCAAGTAAAATCGTAAAAAAAATCCGATTTCAGATTGCAGGTCTCAGCAAGGCAAGTATAGATCGTGATGCCGCATGTTGCTGCGTAATAGTCAATCTATTCGGCCGGTCCGCTCTATTCCGGAATGTTATACAGTTTGCAGACCTCCTTGTACGACATCCTCTTCAGCTCCTGAACGCTCCTGTATCCTGGTGTTCCTGATTTTGCAGCATGGATGGTTCCGGGGATGGCAATAAACCTGAACTTATTGCCGCTGGTGACCGGCTGAGCTAACATGTCGGTGGTGAATTCAATGCTTCCGTACTGGTGTATCAGGAAGCCCCAGTTCGCACCTACTGCATAAGCCGGCAAGGGGCGTTCTGTAGTACCTCCGTATAAATCACCAGCCAGCCAGGCATAAGCCAGCACCACACCTCCCTCGACAATATCCTGGGTCAGGTCAGGAGCATTGGCTTCGAAATACCAGTCTCCCGAACCACCCGACCAGGCGGTGGGAGAGAACCACTCGGAATAATAGACCGTGGCATTGAGTCCGTTCACCCCGGCCGGTCCCTGTGGCCCTTCCTTCTGACATCCTGATAAAATAAGGGCCGAAATGGCTGCGAGCAGATAGATTGTCTTGAATCTTGCTTTCATAGTATCGGTTTTTATGATATTTACTGATTTACGAAATCATTTGAGCCGTTTTTCCATATAACTCCCGGTTTTACGGTGAAAAATAGTTTTGGCCCTCCTGTAAAGATAACGAAACAATCACTGTACTCATATATTTTATTTAATCCGCCAGCCTCTTGCATTTACGGATTTTTTTCAGTGCTTTTTCTTCGGAGACCAGGTTCAGGTTAGGCATGCTGACAAAGGCGTCGCTTACAACCGAACCTTCCAC
>Ga0364917_1064_pt2 | contig 35471 bp, 32 predicted proteins | sample SorcelJu500001C5_2_FD_206978 | JGI IMG/M metagenome (GOLD analysis project Ga0364917, IMG submission 206978) | Enriched cells from Trout Bog Lake Hypolimnion, Wisconsin, USA - BchlTB.June20.5000.01.C5 | ecosystem: Environmental > Aquatic > Freshwater > Lake > Hypolimnion/Profundal zone | place...
GGGGAAGACTGATCTTCATGCTGAAGTCCTGGTACTGCGGGATCACATCCATTTTGATCCCTGTATAACCCAACAGCTGAAGCATGGATATCCTGTACGAAAAAATATAGGATGCATCACTTTTCTTTGAAAAGGGACCTTCGGAGCCGAATTCCAGGCCATTCCAGCCAAGCCCGAACCAGAATTCATGATGATCGCTGTTGCCGGTTTTTATCCTGAGGTCGAATATTCCTGCCAGGGTATTTCCATATTGGGCGGGGAAGGAGCCTGTAAGGAAATCGGAATTGGTCAGGAGGTTGTCGTTCAATATGGTGACAGGGCCCCCGGTAGTCCCTACCGCTGCAAAATGGTTGGGGTTGGGTATTTCCATATCATCCATCCTCCATTGAAGCCCCGATGGTGAATTCCCCCTTACGATGATGTCGTTCCTGTTATCAATGCCTGAAGTGACCCCGGCAAAATTCTGGGCCATCCTTGCAGGGTCGTTGTAGGTGCCGGGGAACCTGAAGGTTTCATCAACGCTGAAAGGCCTGATACTTACCGAGGCCATCCTGTTCATAGTTTCGCCTTTCCTGTAATCGCCTTTAACTTCAACCTCTTTGCCGCTGATACAGGTCTGTTTAAGGTAAATTGTAATACCGGCTTCCTTCCCGCTGCTTATCACGAGCGGATCCGAAGTAACCGTGGCATATCCGATAAAGCTGACCCTGAGTTCAGCGCTGCCGATTGGTACGCTGTTCAGCCTGAACCTGCCTTTATCGTCGGTTGAACAGGCCAGGGGTGGGTCGGAACCCGTAAGAAGCACATTGGCGCCAGCCAAAGGTTCCAGGGATTGGGCGTCAAGCACTATGCCATTAACAGAAGACCTTAGTACGGGCTGACACGCTCCTTCATCCGAAGTGATAAAAAAAAAGAAAAAACTTATAAGAAAAAAAACTGATAACCGGTCAGGACGAATGGCCATGCCGTAAAGATAGGGGTTTTATTCTTCCATCATCTTGTCAACCTGCTCCTTTGTAAGCCTTGTCCATGAGGGGTTTGTAAAACATTCGCCATTCCAGTCAAACCCGACCCTGTCGAAGGTTTCGCCGTAAAAAGCGAGCTTGCTTCGAAGGTCGGGGGTGTGTTCGATGAATATGAAGTTGACGGGTGTTTCATTGCTGGTTTTAAGAATCTGGGTGGCCAGGGGGGCAACGACTTCGGTGACGGGTGTACCTGGGTTCTGGCGGTAAATTTCCGTGGCTATTGCCAGGGTTTTCCCGTCTTTTCGTTTAACCAGTTTTAAACCGCATTTCGACGGACTATCCCATAGTCCCAGGTAGTCAAAATAGTAATCCATGTATTTGTCAAAGGCGGGGTTGGTTTCCATATTAAGTAGCGAGGTAGCGAGGTAGCGAAGTAGCGAAATTATTGAATAATTTTATACTATATCAGTTACTTTTTTGCCGAAGCTGAGGTTGGCAAGGTCCCTGCGGCGGGGAGTATAAGTGCCGTCGTTGAGTTCCTTTGACATTACCCTGTTGATGAGATTGAACATCTTCATGGTTTGGGGTTCATCCTTATAAAATGTATCCCATGCATAATTATACAGTTCGGTGAGCCTTTCAGGGCTCATATGTTTCGGCTGATATACGACTTTGCCCGCATTGTAATGATTCCAGTCCTTATCGAAAATACGGTTCTGCTTAAGAAGGTCACTGTAGGCCTTGGTATGCGGAAACGGAGCCAGCACCGTGAATTCAGCGAGATCAAGGTCGATTTCGAGCAGGAAATCGACCAGACGTTTAATATCATCTTCGGTCTGGTTATCCAGCCCGAGAAGGATGGTTCCTTCAACGGCGATGCCGTAATCGTGGTACTGTTTTATGCGGTTGCGGATATAATCCGATGTGTCGAACACTGCCTGGTAGACATACCATGCGCCGGCCTGGGCTGCAAGGTCAAGCACTTCATCCTTGTCTTCTATAGTATGGCTTACCCATTTCTTTTTAAGAGGGATCATGGCTTTAAAGAGTTCCTTCTCCCAGTTTGTGTCAAGGGCCAGTGAATTGTCGACAATAAACAAACGGTTGTTGTCGAGCTGGGATAATTCTTCCACCACCCTGTCGATAGGGCGGGGCCTGAACCCGCGGCCGCCAAGGTACCTTACCGCACAGGGATAGCAGTCATAGATGCATCCCCTTGAGGCATGGAACAGGTCGACCATCCTGAAACCCTTATGGTAATACAGGTCCTTTTTAAGGATATCCCTGTTGGCTGGCCCTATCAGGCTCATATCAGGAGGCTTGCTGAGGTAATTGTAGATTTTTTTCAGTTCGTTTTTTCTGAAATCTGTAAAAACTTCATCCAGCCTGCCTTCCACTTCACCGAGGAATACAGAATCGGCATGCAGCATGGTCTCTTCGGCATGCAACATGGTAGAGATGCCACCGAAAATTACCTTCTTGCCCAGTTTACGATACTGATCGGCGATTTCCCATCCACGTTTCACCTGTGTGGTAAGCATCATAGAAATACCTACAAAATCAACATTGTCATCGATAAGCAGGTCTTCAACGTTTTCATCGGTGAAATCAATTTCCACCTGGACAGGAACCGCGGCCGCCATGACCACGGGGCCATGGGGCGGTAGGCTAAAGATTGTCTGGCCTTCAAGTTTTTCCCAACGGGGATATATGAGTTTGAACTTCATCTTCTTTAAATTAATCTTTAATGTCGTGCAGGCTATGCTCCATGCACGATACGGCCGGTTAATACCGGCTTAATGCTTTTTTGACCCGGTATTGCATTCCGCAATACGACGGATGATCTTTTGTTTTTCATTCCAACGCGGCACCTCGCATCCCAGGGCGTGGTAATAATACGAACGGGCCCTGTCCGGGTCTTTCCGCATATAATAATATTCAGCGGCAAGAAACCAGGATTCATAGAACCTTGGGTTGGTATGAATAAACCCAGGAATAAAAGAACTTTCCCCGGGCAGAGCCCTGCCCTGGTTTATGCATTCATGAAGGATCTTCTTCATAGCCCTGAACTCAATAAAAGCTCTGTATCCGGCTGACACCAGGAAAGCATCGGGCGGGATATCCTTCACGCTGTCATCAATTTTCGCCCCTTTACCCGGAGTTGCAAAATTATGAAAAATTTTTCTCAGGTCGAAGCATTTATAAGCACCCAGCTGCCAGGGACCTGTAGAAACCCATACAAGGCGCTTTGAAGGGCTGAATATGACCGAGTGATGGGCAATAAGCTGGTTCATTGCTTTTTCATTCCCCATCCCGATGTCGGCATCGTTCAGCCCCTCACGATCCCGCAATATTGAAGCGGTTTTACCGACAGTTAACGGTGATTCCCTGGCGATATCTTCCTGCAGTCTCCTGTACCTGTATAATGAGGCATTCTCCCGGATATTTTCGATATTCATCGGATCCGAGGCGAACTCGGGGGATTGAAAATGATTCGCGCAAAGAATGCTGGTCACTCTGGATTCAAGAAGCACTGTTTTATAGGGGGATTTTTCGATGATTGCAGCCCTTCCGTCTTTATCCGAGCCAATAAGCAGGGATTCAGAAACAAAAGTATGGCGTTTCAGGGCAATGGCATACGCCTGGTCAATATCTGAGGCATACTGCAGTATTTCCCTTGCGAGAAGAGAGATCGGCATGCAGGCCGATAAGGGGAGCTTGGAGCGTGCTGCATTGAGTGTCACTGTAAGGCCTTCTTCGTTCATCCCTGAAACGGCGCCTGTCATGCCTCCCCAGGTCACCATCATGAAAGCATGGCCTGTATCGGGCTGTTCGAAGCAGATAATCTTGTTCCGGGCAAATTCGTCACCCATGTAAAAATCGAAGTTCCTGCCAATGATCAGACTGCCGTCGGAGGTTGAATTTCCCCAGGCTCCGAATGAGGTACATCCCACCAGGCTGAGCTGCTCAAGAGCATGACCTATATCATGTGCCGAGTGATAATTCAGCATTCTCTGGTAATTCGTACCTATAAATGCAAATTCAGGGCTTGCGCTTTGGCTTATACCGTAGATCTCCTGCCTATTCTCAAGGGATACATATTTATCGAGATCGCGGTTGAACCAGTAAATGAAGAATTTTAAAAAATGAAGGTAGCAATCAGAAGGTATCATCTTCCTGATCTGGCCAACGAAGGCTTTCTCCTGGTCGTAAATAAGTGTTTTTGCAAGTTTTCCATTTGTGACTCCACGTTCATAAGGACTTCCTTTCAGGTACATCAGCCAGAGACCGCTGGTATCCTTTTTAAGCCAGGACTGCCCGCAGCGGCTGACACCTCCGGACATATGTGCAACACTTAACGTATCTGCCGACCGGTCGGTTACAGGAGGAGGTGAGATGCTGATTGATATCCTGAACCAGGACCAGAGTACCAGTACCAGGGCCGACAGGATAAAAACCGCAAGCCAGAACTTATTATACCGCAGATTTTGTTCATCCTGCATCGCGGACCTTCTTAAACAGGTAATCAAGCCCGAGTATTTCGGCGCAGGTCATGATCGCTCCTATGGTAACACCGGGTGCACCGTGCATATTCAGGTTCTGGCCGGTAAAGAAAAACCCCGGTATTTTTGTATGTGGCAGTATCATTGTACTTAGATAATTGCCCGATTCCTTCTGTATCCCGTACATTGATCCTTCGGGAGTTCCGGTATAATCGCGCCAGGTTAAAGGGGTGGAGATTTCCATAGTGTCAATTAAAGAACGCAGGCCGGGGAATTTTCGTTCAACAACCTCTAATAATTTAATTGCTCTTTCTTCTTTGAATGCTTTATAATCCCTTCCGCGCCTTCCTGTAACAGTGTTCTCCCATTTTTTTACTTCATCGAATTTCATATAGGAGAGAATGCACAATGCCGATGCATGTTCACCCTGCCTTGAAACAGCAGGAGTGTAAAGAAAATACATCCCGGGCCAGGCTTCACCCCCTGACTCGGAAGCAGCCCATACATTCTGCCCGCAATGATGATACAGGTTGTGATCAAGGTATGGGAAACTCCCGGATTTGAGCCCGAGATATAAACCAAAGGATGAAACAGTGTTCTCCATGTTCAAGATCCTTGAACGAAATGCTTTTTTTACCATTTCAGGTTCAAACAGGGAGATTGCCTTTTGAGGATGGATGCCTGCAATCACGCGTGCTGCAATGAAACTCTCGTTTGAGGCCGTTTCCACATGGAATTTTTCTTTAAGGGAAGATATTTTCCTTATCTCTTTTCGCGTCAGCAGAGTGCCTCCGTTTGCAGTTATTCCTTCCATGAGGAGATCCGTGATCTGGGTACTCCCTTGCCTCAGCCTCCATGAGCTGCTGATAAAGGAATGGTTTATCAGCGCATACTGGTGCCATGGAGTTGTACATTTCCGTCCTGCATATAAAAAGTTATTACCTGACAGCACCTGCAAAAGCATTTTATCTCCCTGGTCAGCCCCGGCCATTTCACTCATGAAATCCCATGCATTGGTCCCCATCCAGGTGGTTTTGGTCATTTTGTCGGTAAGTTCAAGATTATACAAGGGGAAAGCCGATACTGTTTCCTTCAGGGCTGTAACATAGCGGTCCAGGAATTTACGGGAGCCCGGGAAATTTGCGGACAGTGATCCTGTGAACCCATCAAAACCCTGGGCAAACTTATAATACCTGCCGTTAAAAGAAACCATATCGAAACAACTCTCATTCATTCTTTCCAGGTCCAGGGCATCTGAAAGTCCGAAATATTTCCAGTAAGAGTGAAGCGTCTGTCCCGGCAACATGCTGCCTATATAATGGATTCCGGTGTCAAAATCATTTTCGCCTCTTCTGAAGCTTTGAAGACAACCTCCCTGTTTTGCCTGTTTTTCAAGAATACAGATATTAAAGCCTTCCTTGCTTAAAATATAACCGCAAAGCAAACTCCCAAGCCCTGAACCAATAATCACGACATCATAGCGGTTCATGCATCCTGATTTTTTTCAAACGATAGTATGTATTCGAACTGTATGTCTTTGAATCCAGTATCTCGAGCTTGAACCCGGACACAAATGCGATCCGTTCAATTTCACCTGTTGAAATAAAGTGCAGCGACAGATTATCGTCATAAGTCCTGTTAAATCTCATCCCTGTTGAAAACAGTTCTGTAATTTTCGACCTTGAATGCCCTATTTTGCGGGCCGCATCAGCATCCCTGATGAGGATGCATCCTCCTTCATTCAGGTTCTGCATACATCTCAGCAGCAGGTTCTCCTGGTCTGATGGGGGCAGGTAATGAAGCACATCGCTCAGGATAATACAATCTTTCAGTGTAATATTATATGACCTGATATCAGCAGCTTCAAACTTCAGCAAGGGTGAGTTCAGGAAACCCGAGGATGCGACTCTTATTTTTTCCTCATCGTAATCTATCCCCGTTATCTCCCTGTCAGGGGAAGTCAGTGCGAGCATATTGCTTATTATCCCGTATCCGCAGCCAAGGTCAAGGATTTTGCCCTGCCGGGGCACATTGTCTGCTAAAAGCTGGTAGTTGTTCTCAAGCTTTAGTTTGACCTTCGTATACCATTCAAGCACCGGCCCTTTATAAATATAGTTCAGGCAGAGTTTACGGCGGTAATAGGATGCGGTTCCCTCTTCGGCTCTGAATCGTTTATATTCCCTGATATAGAACTGCCGGAATGATTTCGTCCTTTCCCTTGAATCAGCCCCGAACGATTTATCATCAAAAGAGATCCGTTTAAATATCTTCTGCCTGAACCTGTTCGGTATTCCCCAGAAAGCTCCGCGTGCAAGAAAATCACCGGTTCCGAACATCATTACCGGAAGGATGTCAATTTGAAGCTGCTCTGCAAGGTAAAAAGCCCCCTTGTGAAATCTCTGTATCCTTTGGTCGGATGAACGGTGGGCTTCGGGGAATATAAGTATGGAATAACCTTCACTTACTTTTTTTCTCAGTTGATCCATAATTGAATCCAATCCGCTATCGACGTTATAAAAGCTGGCCAGCCTTGCAATTGGCCCGAAAACAAGTGAGTTGTAAACCCATGTGGTCGTAAGAATAATGATCCGGGGATGGAGGCGAAGCATTGCAGGAGTTTCTATCAATGACTGGTGATTGCTGATGATCACAGCGGGTTTGCTGAAATCCTCCTCGTGAGGGTTGTAAAGTCTTTTATCCCTGAAAGTGATGAAAATGTAGAATTTTGAAAGGCTGCAGAACATCCTGTGAAACAGGTTCTCCTTCCAGCTGCGTTTCACCGGCAGCACGAAGTACATCAATGATCCCGCTAAAGCAAGGATGAAGGCAATGAACACAATGTTGAACCATGTGATAATGGTTTTTATAAATATCCATGCGGTGATCGGGAATTTATGCTTTTTCAGCCTCGAAGTTATAAACCAGGAGGCAAGAAGCGGCTGGATGCTGAAGGTGATCATTACAAGAATAATTATCCCGAACACTGAGATCAGCGCGATCGAATTCAATGCAGGATGCTTTGCTGTAAAAAGGGCTGCCACACCGAATAATGTCGTCGCAGAGGATAGGATGATGGACACCCTGTAGGAAGAGATATTCAGTGTATGGTATTTAAAATCCTGCATGATGCCCCTCATCATCAAAATGCTGTAATCGACCCCAAGGCCAAAAATAAACGAGGAGATGATGATATTGAAAATATTGAAGCGAATCCCCGTGGCACCCATGAACCCCAGGGTGATCAGCCAGGAAAGATACATGGGGGCAGCGGTGAATAATGCCAGTTCAATCCTTCCGAATGATATCCACAGTAACAGGCTCACAAAAAGCATGGACAGCATGACCAGGCGTTCGAAATCCTGCTTAACCCTGCCAATGAAGCGGGAGGCGAGTTTCTGCCTATCAAACACTACAACCCCCTGCTGTTGCCCGAATGCCTTATAAATCTTATCAATATTTCCGGGGCTGACCCTTGCTATGCTGGTGATCATTGAAATCCCGGGCTGGTCGTTAATCCACTCTGAAAACAACGCATTCACAAACCTTAACTTATAACTTTCATCCGGCGGAGTGTATTTTTTTTGCAGCAACTCGTTGAAGCCATTGAAAGCCCCGGCTGTAAAACCTGTTTTGCGGGCTGCGTTCACAACTTCATCAATGATGATCTTTGATTTATCATTAGTGAAAATCGTTTCCCATCTTTTCAGGCGCAGGTCTGTGAGGGAATCTGAAAACAGGAGAGTGCGGATCCCTGACACATTTGCTATGCTTCCGTTTTGTATAAGCCTGTTCATCCGGACCTGTATCTTTTCATTCAGTCTCAGCGCTTTTTCACGGTTCAACCCTGTTGCAACAATGTATATGTTTTTATATTTTCCGCTGGAAATGATGTCCAGGTTTTCACCGGCTTTCCGCAGGCCGGGTTCCATATAATTCAGGGTGTTCATATCCGTTTCAAATCCCGCCTTCCTGAAATAAAAAATGCTCATCATTATTATAAGCCCCAGTAGGATCAGCAACAGTGCGTTCTTTTCGTATGCCATATTTCCGAGGCGGTCGATAAATGAGGAGGTCCTTGTCGGCCTTATCCTGCTAAGGCTTCCAGGAAGCAACTGGGGCAGAAACAGAAGTGCAAACAGGGCTGCCCCGGCAACACTGATCGAGGCAAACCAGCCAAGATCATGAAGTACGCTCGATTCAAGAAATACCAGGCATAGAAAAGCGCCTGCAGATGTAAGGGCGCAAACAACAATGCTTTGTGAAATTTCCCTAAGGGTTTGTCTTATGTCTCCGCATCTTCTGTATTGGTTGATAAGGTAAAGGGAATAATCAACGATTAAACCCAGTATCACTGAGCCAATGCCCAAGGCTATGGCAGAGATTGATCCTTTTACATAGGCCATCACGGCTATTGCAAGTCCTCCTCCGAATGCCGCAGGAAGCAGGCCAAGCAAGGGAACCAGCACAGACCTGAAATAACATCCCAGCAGGAGGAAAATGGCAAGAATGGCAATGGCCATTGTAAGGAGGATGTCTTTTTTCAGACGGTTTGCATTACCCACAGCAACGGCAGCCGCACCGAAGTATTCAGCCCTGAAAACCCCTTCATGGTTAATCCTTAGCTGGATGACCTGGTCGAGTTTTTTTAACAATTCCCCGTTCCTGCCTGTTTCCCCTGGAGGATACTGAGGAGTTATGAAAAGAAGCAGGTGCTGGTGGTCTTTACTTACAATATAACCATTATAGGATTCATACTGATCGTTGCCCTGCAAGGTTTGCAATTTGCCCATCGCAAGGCCATGGATCCCCAGTGGATCATTAAGGACCTGTTTCATAATGGCTAACGAGGCAGGAGATATCAGCTTCCTGTAATCACTCCTGATTTGTTTGCCAATGTTCACTGCGGATGTCATAGTGTCTAATCCACAGTAATCCCTTTCATCAAGAAAGAGCGGCAGGTAGTCGCGGGTGCCGGTAAGCAGGTTTTCAAACAGGGAATCGTGAGCCTTATATGACAGTTTGCTGATATATCCTTTGCATATTGCATTGATGGCAGAAGCCATGGAATCGGCCAACAGGCAGAGCTCGTCTTCCCTGCTTCCTGCAGATGTATCGGCCATGGAAAGGCTGATCACCAGTTTTTCGGAAAATTTTGCGTGATTGACTACAAAATCAAACAGATTGGTCTTATCGGTTTTCTCAGAACTCCCCGAAATTTCTTCAATAAAACGTATCTTAAGTAAACCGGGAATAATAAAAATCAGTATGGCAACGAACAGCAGCAATGTCAGCCATTGTTTTTTATGCAATAAATTATATATGTAGATAAAAAAGTTTGACATCAGTCCAGCACACTCATTTTATCACAGAAGGATGACATAGTTCAGGAGAATTTAGGTTTTCTGAAAATCCGGAGAAGCACATAGGTGACGCTGCCCAGTACAAGCGACAGGAGGATCCCAAAAACAATACTGCCTATAAGATACTGCATAAAATTTGCCTTGAGCCATTGATAATCGAAACCTGATGAATAAGCAGCTCCTTTATTAAACCCAATGACCAAACCGCCGGCTTCATAGCTCAGGTACAGGATAAGCGGGAGTACCGGGGGAATGCTGATATTCGAAGCGGCAACGGTCACAAATTTGTTCAACTTGAAATAATGTGCCAGTCCGAATGCTATCATCATCTGCCAACCCCATACAGGCATGACTCCGATAAACGATCCAAGCATGACAGACAGAGTCACCCGGGTATTGGAATCTTTGCTGTCGAGCACATATTCAGTGATAAAGCCTTTTATCGATTTTTTTTTAAGCCCTTTTGCGAACATGAACGGCCTTACCCAAAGCAGTGCCATGAACACCAGAACAGCGTTGAGGAAACTGGTCCTTGTAAAATCAGGTCCTTTGCGGAAATGTGACACCCTTGTTTCATTTGGTGCATAATAAACATCAATGGGCACCGAAAGGATTTTAACCCCTCTCCATGCCAGCCTAACCAGGATCTCAACCTCAAACTCATATTTGCCGGTATAGAATTTCCCGGTATCCCGTATTGGTTCAAGAGGGTAGAGTCGATACCCGGTTTGTACATCATCCACCTTTAAACCAGTCTCTATCCTGAACCAGAATATTGAAAATTTATGTCCGAAGCGGCTTGAGCCGGGAACTTCGGGTGAATCCATATCCCTGGCACCAAGAATAAGGCTGCCTGGCTCGAGTTCCAGTAGTTCTATGAACCGAGGGATATCTCCCGGCCTGTGCTGCCCGTCGCTGTCGATAGTAATTGCATAGCGGAAATTTTTCTCAATAGCCATTTTAAACCCCAGCTGGAGCGCACGGCCTTTCCCACTGTTTGTATCACAGGTTATGGCCATGATCCCCGGAATATTCCGCAGGATCTCCGAAGTACCATCATTTGAGCCGTCATTCACAACGATGATATTTTCAGCATACAACTGAACCTCTCTTATTACCCCTTCGAGTGTTTTTTCGTTGTTGTAAGTCGGAATGATGACGCAGCACCTGAGATCAGCTATTTTTGAGCGGATTTCCTCGTTAACTTGCATGAGTTTGTATATCAGTTCTGGCAGTTAAAGACAAAAATAGCAAAAAATCGTAAATTTGGCCAATGAAAATCCTGCTCATCAATACACCGAGATCCCCGGAGAACAGGATACTTGAGTTCGCACCGGAACAGGCAAAACCTTTTATTCATAAGCGATTAATAGGCCCTCCGCTTGGACTTCTCACCATAGCTGCAGCCGTCAGGGACCACGAATTACTTCTCATTGACACCAAGGGAGAGTTTGACCTTGACCCCGAGCATCCCACTCTGGCTGAACTGGTTAAACGGCTGGTGAATGATTTCAGACCCGATATCGTTGCAAGCACTGCCATAACTTCTGAACTTTATTACGCATTTGAAATATTCACTGAAGCGAAACTAAATGACCCGCGAATTGTAACCGTCCTGGGTGGGCTTCATCCGACCCTGCTTCCCTTTGATTGTTTTCATCCTTCGGTGGATGTAGTTTGTCCCGGGCAAAGCCCGCATGTTTTCAGGAATATCGTCCGTGCAGTGGAAAAGGCCCTCAGCCTGGATTCAATCCCGGGAATACTGCTGAACAATGGTGAAAGGTTGGTGAGGACGCCCGGCAAAGCGGCTCCCTGGGATGCTGCAAATGCCGATTACCTGATGCCCGACAGGGAACCATTAAAGAAATGGATAGACACTTACAAGGTAGGAGGGAGCCAGTTCCCAAGTACCTATGTTTTCACTTCCCTGGGCTGCCCTTACAAATGTACATTTTGCTCTATCTGGCCGCAGTTCAAGGGTAAATATTACCAGCGTTCAGCCGAAAGCCTGGTCAACGAACTGAAGTCCATACCCGATTACCCGGTAGTCAGGTTCGCTGATGCAAATACCGTAGTCGACCTGGGGTTCATGAACCACCTCTTTGACAGGATACTGGAAGAGGGTATCCGTAAGACTTTCGTGATGGACATCAGGGCCGACGTTGCATCACAGCACCCGGAGATAATCCGCAAAATGGCTCAAGGAGGCCTTAAGGTTGTAATTTGCGGTTTTGAATCTTACAGGGACGAGGAGCTCAGGAAGTATAACAAATCCTCCCATGCAAGCGATATCGCTAAAGCCATTACAGTTTTCAACGACAATGGCATCATGATCAGGGGAAATTATGTCATCCCCAACGATTATTCAGAAGACGATTTCAAAGCCCTTGAAGATTATTCTTCAAGCAATCCCGTCGTATATGCTGGTTATACTATACTTACACCCATGCCCGGCACAGTGTTTTACAATCAGATGAAGCACAGGATCATTGACCATGACTATCTCAGGTACAACTTTTTCAACTCAGTAATGAAGACCACCCTGCCGTACGAAAAATTCCATGAACGTGTAGGCAGCCTGTGGCTGATCAAAAAAGGAACAGATGTAATATGAGGAAACTCTTACTGGTCAATACAAATACTGAAAAGCTTCCATATCCTGTTCCACCGCTCGGGATCTGCCTTATTGCTTCCTTTCTGAAGGACTATTATGATGTTAAAATATATGACGGGATGTTCGACGAAGGTAGGAACCTGGAGGCAGTTGTGAGAAATTTTAATCCTGACTTTATTGGCTTCAGTATCCGCAATGTGGATGAGGTGGTCCCCGAACGCTGGACTTTCTTCCTTGAAAGCGCTTTTTCCCTATTCATTGAACATGTTCGCAAAATCAGCAATGTGCCACTGATTGTCGGGGGAAGCGGGTATTCCATCTTCCCTTCAGAGATCCTTGAATATACCGCCGCAGATTATGGTATTGCAGGCGAAGGGGAAGAAACCCTGCTGGCACTCCTCCAAAAACTGGAAAGGGGAGAGGATGTAAGCCAACTTCCCAATGTGTATACAAGGACCAGCAAGGGGACCGGTGTAATGAAGAAAAAACCCGGCTATGATCGGATGCCCTGGTCAGATATCGATCAGAAACTTGATTTCAATCCCTATATGGGAAGGGGTGTATACAGCATTCAAACCAAGAGGGGCTGTGCCCTTCAATGTATTTACTGTTCCTACCCCCTGATAGAGGGGAAGCAATACAGGCTTAGAACCCCTTCATCGATTGCCTCTGAAATTGAAGAAGTTTCAGACAGGCTTGGTCAGTGCGTTACCTTCGAATTTGTTGATTCCACTTTCAATGAGCCCCAGGGGCATGCCGAAGAGATATGCAGGGAACTGATCAGGAGGAAAATAAAGGTAAGGATGAGGACCATGGGTGTTAACCCACGCAACACCAGTGCTGAACTTTTTTCGCTGATGAAGGAAGCAGGATTTGCCCAGATCGATGTGACCCCCGATTCTGCATCTCCCGCAGTCATAAAAGGTCTTCGCAAAGGGTTTACCATGGAAGATATTCGAAGGACGGCCAACCTTATCAGGGAATTCGATATGCCTTCCATGTGGTTTTTTCTTTTTGGAGGACCGGGCGAAAACTCTGAAACATTCAGTGAAACAATACGTTTTATCGACGATTATATAAATCCTAAAGACCTGGTGTATCTCTCGGGCGGTCTCAGGGTCTATCCTGGCACACAATTGTATAAGGTTGCTCTGAAAGAAGGTTTGATTACCACAAACGACAACCTGCTTCATCCTCCTTTATTTTACTTTTCGAAAGAGGCGCCCCAGGTCCTGCTGAAAGCATGGATTGATGCCGCGTGCAGTGAGAGGCTGAATTGCCTCCCGGGTGCGACAAGTAATCCGCCGGAGGAAATGCTTAGAGAAGCTGTTGCAATGCGACAGTCAAAAGGACTTACTGAACCCATGTTCCGCACCCTGCTCAGGATTCGGAAGGGATGGAAGGAGGATGGAAGGCTTTAAAAGAAAATGAATATCGAATATTCACTTTTTAAACAAGGAGTCCCATTTCACAAACTTTCCCGATCCGGAGATAAATTTTGAGTTCTTGTATAATGCCATGGAAGGGCCGCATTCAGTAAAGATTCCTATTCCCTGGCTAAACATCTCTTTCTGTGTGGCCAGCCAGTTGAAAGGAGTATGTATATTCTTTACGACCTCTTCCCTGATACAGTCAACACTGTCAATCCGGCGCTGGTTCAGGACGGAAATGACGGGGATAACGGGTGAATGCACATCCGCAGTGAAAACAGTTTCTGAAAATTCATCAGCAGCCTCGGTAAGATTGTTTGTATGGTAGGGGATCGTCACACCCAGGGAGCGGGCATGCAAGGCGCCTTCTTCCCTGGCTTTTAAAATAAAAACATTGATGTGAAAACTGTCGCCGGCCAGGATGAAAGAAAACTCGCTGTTCCGGTTCACAATCATCAGGTTGAGATTGCTGTTAAGCACAATTTCACGTATGTCTTTTTCACTCAGGCCGATCACCCCGCACATTCCGTAATGATGGTGAGGTAATGTATTTCTGATGGCCCCATATGCCTTCTGAATGAACAGCATTCCTGTTTCAAACGAGATGGACCCTGCAATGAACAGGGCTGCATAAATTCCCATGCTGTAACCGGCCATCATGCCCGGAATAACCCCGCTGTTTAACAGAACACGGGCGCAGCTGCAGCCATATATGTACGACAGGTACTGGTTCAGCAACTCATTCTCAATGAGCGGATTTGATACGGGGTTAAAAGAAAGAAGTTCTTCATAGGTACATGCAGCAGCCGTTTTCAGAAAAGATTGAAAAACATCGTTGAATGCGGGAATGTCGCGGGCAGGATCCTCACGATAGTCACTTATAAAAGCCGGGAAAACGAATGCAGGTCTGTCTTCAGCCAAATGCGGAATTATTTATCAAGTTCCAGCAGGCGGTTTTCGTGTTCGATGATCAGCAATTGCATTTCAATCAGCTGACCAATGGTTTCAACCGGGTGTTTAACGGCATATTTGCCGATGGTTTTCAGTTCAATATCCAGGTTGTATTTTTTCTTGAAAATCTCTATAAGTTCCAGGAACATTAATGAATCGCCGTCAAGATCCTTGATTATGTTGGTACTGTCTTTGATCTGTGATTTATCTGCTTCACATTCTTCAGCAAAGAACGCAAAGACTGTCTCTCTGACTTCATTCCGGGTGTTCTCTGTGATTTTTGCCATTATTGTATTTTTTGCAAAATTATACTTTTCCTCGATATTTCCGAAAAACAAGTGTTGCATTATGACCCCCAAATCCAAAAGAATTTGAAAGTGCTGTTCCGATCTCTTTGGGCCTGCTTGTATTTGGGACATAATCAAGATCCAGATCTGGGTCTGGATCCGCATAATTTATAGTAGGGGTCAGCATACTGTTTCTGATGCTGAGCAAGGTAATTATCGCTTCAATTGCACCGGCAGCACCAATGGTGTGGCCAATCATCGATTTTGAAGAGGATACAGGGATTTGATATGCTTTTTCCCCGAAGACCCGCTTGATGGCCAGGGTCTCATAACGGTCATTGAGCTCGGTGGAAGTGCCGTGGGCATTGATATAATCCACATCATCTTTCTCAATACCTGCATCCTTTAAAGCTTTTTCCATGGTGGCTGCCATTCCTTCACCATCTTTCATGGGGGCCATGATATTGTAACCTTCGCTGGTAAGCGCATAACCGGCCAGTTCTCCGTAAATCGTGGCATTGCGTTTCAACGCATGTTCCTCCAATTCAAGGATCACCACCCCGGCGCCTTCCCCGATGACGAACCCGTCCCTTTTTGAAGTAAACGGCCTGCTTGCGGCTTCAGGAGGGTCATTGGCAACCGAAAGCGCATACAAGGCGTTAAACCCGTTGATCTCCTCGGGATTTATAATTGAATCCGCCCCTCCTGCAATCACGATATCTGCGCTGCCATTCCTGATCATTTGCATTCCTGCTGAAATAGCATAAGCTGAGGAGGCGCATGCCGTATTGATGGCAAAATTGGGACCGAGAAGCTGGTATTCAAGCGATATCCAGGCCGGCATGGAATTGGTCATGCTTTTAAAAACCGTATTCTGGAGAGAAGTGTCCTTTTCAACACTTGAGTTGCCCGTGTTGACCACCCCCATTATTACTGAACAGCGGGTTTTATCCTCTTTTTCAAAATCAAGCCCTGAGTGTGCCACCGCCTGTTTGGCAGCGACAAGGCACATCCTTGTAACCCTTGTCATTTGACTTGCCGCCCTTTTTTTGACCAGGGTCCTTGAAAATTCCTCAAATTCATGGGGAACTTCGGCAGCTATTCGTGTAGCACAGGCAGAAGCATCGAACAACGAAATCTGTTTAACCCCGCTTTTACCTTCAACAAGGTTTTTCCAGAAAGTGTCTAAATTATAACCCAGGGATGAAACGATTCCCATCCCACTGACAATAACTTTTAAAGGCATTTTTAAAATTTACTTATTCAGAGCCATCGCCCAGTTTTTCAGCAGGTCAATATCTGCCTGGGTGGGGATTTTATCAGGATTGTTCTTGCGCCATTTTCCCGGGGGCATTTTGCCTTTGGAGACTTCTTTAAAAATATCCTCAGCTTTACCTGCCTGTTTCTTTGCGTCATAGGAAGTCCAGGCTGCAAAATTCACATGTGACTTCGCCATTCCGTTACCATCGGCTCCGTGGCAATCCAGGCATGCCTTCTGAACAATTTTCATCACTGAATCGGGCAAGGCCGGATTTTCCTGGTTGTTTCCGGATGACACTGATGCATTTGCAGGCCTGAATGCCAGGGCTATAAAAAAGATCACTGCCAGCGAGATCCCAATAAATGTCATTTTTTTCATTTTTTCATAGTTTTTACATAACAAAAATATATAATTAATCGAATGGGCCGTTGTCTGTCCCGAAATATTCTTTCAACGACTCGTTCAATTCATCGATAGTCAGTCCTGAACGGGTAATCATCCTGCGGGCTGCATTTTTATAGGTAAATTCCAAGTGGTTCCTGATCTCTTCCAGCTTTTCCGGGGAGGATTCAGGCTCTGTGGTTCTGGGGAAACTGCCGGCATGACCATAAAATCCCCTGCCCGATTTTTTCCCCAGATCCCCCTGTGATACCTTTTTTTCAAGCTCCCTAATAAGCGGGCCGTAGTAATCGGCATGGGGGTAATTAATGGTGTAATTTTTAATACTCTGCAACATAGTATCAAGCCCTACATGATCAAAGAATTCAAAGATACCTGAGGGGAAAAGTGAGCCTTTTACAGCAAGGTCGATCTCTCTGAAGCCAGCCTTGCCCTGCTCGGTTATTCGGAAGGCCTCATTCTGTACATCCAGGAAAATCCGATTAAGTATGAAACCTTCTTCCTCACTAAGCACAATGGCTTTATGTTTGATTGCAGATACAAAAGCTTCAAGCCTGCCGGTGGTTTGATCAGAAGTCTCTGCTGATCTTATGACCTCAACTATATTTACAAGGCTCACAGGGTAAAAGAAATGCAAACCTGCAAAATTCTTTGCACGATCAGGGGAGGGGCAAAGTGCTGAGGGATTAATGGAGGATGAGTTGGAAACCAGGATGGCTCCTGGTTGCAAGACCTTGTTGGCTGCAGAGAGGACTTCCTTTTTCACCGTCACATCCTCAGGCACGGTTTCAATCACTATATCACAGCCGGCGAGGTCGCTCATATCTTCTGATATTGTTGCTTGCATCAGATGGTCAAGCCTTTCAGTTGAAATGATCCCATGCTCAGAAAGCCTGAGTATCTTCTTTTTAAAAGTACTGCGGATCTTAGGCAGGTCAGCCCGGGGACTAACGATCCAGTGAAGGTTGAATCCCGATTCTGTTAAACACTGTATGAGGTTGGTCCCCATTTTTCCCTGCCCGATAACACCTATGGTTTTGTCTTCTTTTACCTTTTCTTTCCACTTACCTGTTTCCTGGGCCATGACAATGCTGCGGTATTCATCCATCCTCTTATGATGCTGCTTTATATGCCTGTTGACACCCAGCATTGTAAGCAGGAATCCCATCCCCTTATCAATGGCAATTTTCCTGCTCCTGATTAGGTGGAAAATAAAGAGGAACAATGCTTTGCGGTCCTTGTCGGAGGTCAGTACAAACTCCCTGAAAGTTATCCACGAAAGACGGGCTTTAAGCCAGGCAGGAATATCTCCTCCCTGCCGGGTAAAGGCACCGTTGCTGAACAAGGCTTCAGCCTTCTGCCTGATCACATTAAATGAATATAGACTGGTGATCGTTTCCATGTATTTATCAAAGATCCCGATTTGCGACATATTCATGTAAGCAATGGTGGGAAAGTGTCCGACCCCCATCTCAGGGTCAGTATCTATGATCCTACCTTCAGCAAGGAGTTTCTTATACGTTTCGGTTCCCGGAGGGGCGTTCAGAAGATGCAGGTTGACATTCGCAAGGTTATGATCAAGCGAAAAATTGAAAATCCTTTCAAACTCATCCTCTGTATCATGATCAAAGCCAACAACAAAACTTGCATTGATTTGTATACCTGCCGCATGTATCTTATTAATGGCGTCGGTATAGATTGAGCCTCCGCGGTTGTGATGTTTCTGGGTTTCATTAAGGCTTTCGGGATTGAGAGATTCAAATCCCACCAGGATGTTAAAGCATCCTGCTTCAGCCATAAGTTTTAAAAGTTCGTCATCGGTGGCAACATCGAGACTGCACATACAACCCCATGAAATTTCCAGGGGTATGAGGGCTTTCATCAACTCTTTTGCGTAACTTTTATTTATTGTAAGGTTATCATCGACAAAAAAGAAATATTTGGAAGGTGCTGCTTTTATCTCATCAATAACGTTGCTGATCTCCCGGTACCTCATTTTGCGACCGAAATTTTTTGAAACCAGGCAGAAGTCGCAGTTGAACGGGCAGCCTCTCGATACCTGGATGGCAACCTGGAAAATCTTCTTCATGTTCACAAGATCCCAGCGCGGCGGCTTTTGGTGGCGATATTCAGGATACGTGGCAGATTCGTAAACCTGTTTCAGTTCCCCCTTTTCAAAATCAGCCAGGCATTGTTCCCATTTACCTTCAGCTTCACCAACAACGACGGCATCTCCATGTTTAAGGGCTTCGCCGGTCAGGTAGGAAGCGTATGGCCCTCCGAAAATCACTTTCGCCCCCAATGAACGATAATGGTCGCCAAGCTCGAATGCCCTGTTGGCAGTAGCTGCAAGGGTCGTGATCCCAATGATATCGGGTTTGATGCCCTCGGGAATGTCTTCGATTTCCTCATCATAAATGAAGATGTTGTAATGTGCCGGGGTCAGTGATGCAATAGTGGGGAGGGCCAGGGGCATCATAAGGCGCTTTTTTCCGAACATTTTTGCCATCTCGGAATGCGCAGGGTAGTTGATGTACTTCTGCCTTGGGCTTAATAAAAAAAGGTTATATGAAGGTTTATTATGATCCATTATATGTAAACAATAATTCAGGATTGATGCCAGCTCATCACATACCCGGCCTGCATGAACTTGCTGACTTCGGTGACAAAGCTGAGAATAACTTCACCGTTGTAAAGGGTTTCTTCTTTCAGTATCCGGTCGAGGCATAAAAAAGCCATGGGAGGACCGAGGTAGCCCATGGTCGACATTTTGGAATACAATGTGTGACGGGGAATCCCAAGGGTCAGGCATTCATCCATGACAAGTTCTGAAATATGTTTTGAAGGGAAATTCACCTGGAAATATCTTATTGTTGCGGGATCCAGGGGATACTGTTTCATCATTCTCTTCAATCCGTTTAAAAAGACCGAACCATCCGTTTCATGAAAATTCTGACGGAGTTCCTCCTGGAACATCTGGGCCAGATGGTGATATCCTTTTTCAAATTCTTCTTTAGGGTTCATCCAGTATGCCGGTCTTTTATTTCCCATGGCAGATGGTTTGCCTCCACCTGCTGACTCCATATAAACCTGGTTAATATAGAGCCCTGATTGCTTTCCATCAACTGCCTGAAGGAAAAGGGCCGAAGCCCCGTCCGAAAGAAAATACCTGAGGAAAAGCTCTTCTTTTGTTACCAGGGGCTGGTTGTAATATTCCGCAACCAGTTCTGATGATGACATGCTTGAAGAAATTACCAGGGCGTTGTCGTAGCGGCCGTGGCGGATCATATCATACGCTACAAGAAGTGATTTATATGCTGATGTACAATTGGCATGAATGGAAAGCTCTGCGCAACGGTCTATCCCAAGCTGCTCCTGTATCCTTACAGAGGCTGTAGGCATCTGGTCCTGGTGCGCGCTGCCGTAAACAATCAGTTCCACTCCGTCTGCATGGAAGCCTGCGGCTTCAAGGGCCAGTCTTGCCGCTTTTACCGACATGCTCACGTTATCTTCTGTAAATTTCCTGCTTACCGGGTCAATTGCGAAATGATAATATTCTATTTCGAGGAGTTCGGCCATCAGTTCCTTAACTCTTCTCAACCATTTAAGGGTCCTGGCAGGAGCTTCAGTCAGCTCGCCGAGATACCGGTCAACTTCCGACTTGGGAACGGGCTGACCCGGGAGAAAAGAACCGCTGCCCGAAACCCTTACCGGGCGTGGAGTTGTATGATGAAGTTCCCGGTCCATCAGGAGAGATATTTTTTAACATACAACCTGCGTTTTTCAACCCTGAAATCCTGCATCACCTGGCGGGCAAAATCATAAGCGGCAGGAATCAAAACCTTTTTGGGAACAACCTTGTCAACAATCCCGTGTTTCAGCGCATCTTCTGAGTTGAATGTACTGCCTTTAAGTACACGTTCAAGGGCAAATGCCTGTCCCGAGAGGCTGCAAAGTTTGTATATCCCTCCAAGACCCGGGGCCAGGTTGAATGAAGCTTCGGGAAGCCCGAATACAGCTTCTTCCCCGCAAAGCCTGAAGTGAATGAAAAGGGCGAGCTCAAGGGCTGAACCGAGGCAGACACCCCTGATCGCAGAGATCACCGGGATGCTGAGACTTTCAAGCAGCAAAAAAGATTCATAATTTTTTGAGAGGAAACCGGGTATGTTCAGCAGTTTACCGGTCTGATCGGTTTCGGCATGCTCATTGATCTCCTTTAAAAGCACCGGCACGTCTGCTCCCGAAGAATAATGCCTTCCATGCCCGCAGATGATAAGGGCGCGAAATTCCTCATGCAGGCTTATAAAACTCATAGCATATCCGAACTCCCTGAAAAATTCCATGTTCATGGCATTCGAGGGTGGGGAATTCAGCTCCAGGAGTCCAATGCCTTCCTCAAGAATTACTCGAATTGTTGAATATGCGGGTATCTTCATTTCCTATTTACCTGAACCGTTCCTGCGCCTGGCTTCAGCGACCGCCAGCTCACAAAAGATCCTTGTTTCTTCTTTCATCGCTTCTTCCATACTAAGCGACCTTGCATTTTTCAATGCTTTCATGACAGCGTTGATGACCGTCAATGGCCTGTCCCTGGTGAGTTTCTGTAAAAAGCTAAATGAATAATCAAAAACTTTATGCTTATTCACAATAAAATCAACCAGGTGCATTTCCTGGGCATCTTCGGCATTGATCATATCTCCGCTCATAATAAGCTTCATGGCTTTTGGAAAACCTGCTTTCATGTATGATCTCACGGTGCCTCCCAAACCGGGAATGACGCCCTGGTTTACCTCTGGGAATGCAAACAGGGCGTTCTCTGCGCAAATCCTGATGTGGCTGGCCAGGGCAATCTCAAGCCCCCCACCGAAACAAATACCTTGGATGGCTGCTATAACAGGTATATCCAGGTTCTCGATGTGTTCAAGGACAGCCTTGCCTTTATCCATTTTTTCATTGATAACCTCTTTGTTACCAATCATCCTGAACAGGTTTTCCAGCTTACCGCCTCCTGAAAAATGTTTCCCGGCCCCGCATATCATGATCCCCTTGAGATAATCATAGGAAGTCCATTTCTTCAAGGTATCGAGGGGGACAAAGTCAGGCTGGAAAAGATAATTCTCAGGCGGATTGTCAAGAGTTATAATCCCAATATCGTTCCTGATTTCCCAGCTTATTTTGTTGATAGTTTCCATCGCTCCGATTAAAAGTGTCAGACAGAGAAAACCGGATCGATACCGGAGGGTATGTCATGAGTAATCCTCTGCTTATCTACAAACAAGGTCTTTACTTTCGCTCTTGCCAAAGGCCGGCCAGTCGAACAAAGCTTCATTTTTTGGTTAAAAATAATAAATGGCTCATCCTTTCTGACGGTAGTTGATATTTCCAGTTCATCACCCAGCTTCACTTCATGCTGATACCTGATATTCACTTCCACGACAACCAAAAAAAGACCACTCGAAGTAAGATGTTGCAGCAATCCCTTATCCTGGAATAGTTCCCAGCGTGCCTGCTCAAAATAATTTAAGAACACTGCATTGTTTACATGCCCGTATGAGTCAAGCTCGTATCCCCTTGCTGTTATTCTGCTTTTGTACATCAGGACCGGGGTTTGATTTCATAAAAACGACCCTTCATCTTCATAAATGTACTTCCTGATGAAGCGAGATCAGCAGAAACATCCAGTTCCTCCGGGCCCTGTATGGTTAACCTTATGTTCAGCTCCACCACCGGGCTTAACAGGGGATTGATCAGGCTCAGGTATTTGACCTGGTTTGCCTGTGAAAGCAACAATTTCCTTCCTGTGATTTCTTCGGCAATCTCCTTTACCATTTCCACCTGGCAAACACCCGGAAGTATAGGATTCCCGGGAAAATGGCCCTGAAATATCCCGTGAGTGCTGTCAAGTTCCACCATGGCAGAATATTTTTGAACGGAATTATCACCGCCATCATTGGACACCATTGCTATCGTGTTGATTTTGTATAGTTTATCTTTAAGCATCTTAGCAATTCACACACAGTATCAGGCAAAAATACTAAATTAAGTTAAAGGATACCTGATTACCTGCCTAAGAGGTTAAGTTCGAGGAGCATGCCGATCCTTGGGTTTATAATGCTTATTCCTGAAGGGAAATCGCCCTGGTTATATTCAAGTCCGATCAGTGCCGCATCCACCAGGTTCGACCATCCTGCCAGCCGGGTAAGTTTCCTGTTTTCTTTCCCAAGATAGGCAAACAAATGGGCTCCTGAATAAAAATAAATATCATCGAGGGTTAAAGGATCCCTGTAATGTGTTGGTTTTCCGTTAAAAGAGCCGGTAAAGAGCAGAAGCCTGAAGTCATGCTGCAATATTTTAAGGAATGCCCTTTTATTCAGGGGGCTAAACACGTAATCGCTCCGGTAATTGTCTTTCCATAGCTCGAAATCAAAATAAGTCATCCCGATCTCGTTTGCAAAGCTGAAATGGAAAGAAGTATCCGATGTTTTTTTGATCAGGGCAATGCCGCTGAGATGTTTCCCTTTGACATCGAGGGTAACCTTGAACATTGCCTTGTCGAAATCCTTTGAGAATGGTGATTCCCATTCAGGATTCCTTTCATCATACTTTACCTCGGTTAACCTGGATGTTTTAACCGGTGAACAGGAAACAGCGAAAAGGAGCAGGATAAAACTAAGGAATCGCAAACTTTTCATCCGGAATTTTAAGGTTAATCTTTTTGCTCATGAACTCGATACGGGTATAATCTCCCGAAGCTTCCCGCATGACAAGTTTTTCGACCGTATAATCCGATTTATTAAAAAATAGCGTGATCTCGCTGATTGTTTCTTTGAGTTTCTGGTTCACAGGGACCAGCAAAGCCCTGAACTGGTCGTGTTGGTCGAAGATACTGCACTGAAAATTCTTTGTGTCAAGAAGCAATGTGCCTTGGACGGCACCCAGCAGAATATTGTTAACCTCCCTGAATACTTTATTTGACTGTATGTTGATATGGTTTTCCTTATCCTCGTCTTTTATGTAAATGCGGTCATTATTGAAAATGATCAGATACGCGAACGGATCCGTATATTCCCATCTGAGCAGCCTGGTCTTTTTCAGGTAAAAAGTTCCTTTCGATATGATCTGCTCCCTGATAACGCTGAGTTCCTTTGTCTGAATAAAGCCCGCTTCAAGCGATACGGTTGATTTGGCCGCATCAGAGATGCTTTTTTTAACCATTTCTGCATCAGCGGCACTGAGGGGTTTCACCTGTCCTAAGGAAGGGAATTGCAAGAGGGCACTGAAGGCGAAAATAAAAGAAAGTCCGATCTTATTCATAAGCCGGCAGGTTTATCAGTTCATCAAGAGGGACAAATTCAAACCCTCTTGCCTGCAATGATACGATTAATTTTTCAAGAATCTCCGCTGTCAGCAAACAGCTGTCATGAAACAACAGGATATCCCCGGGACTTACTCCCTTCAATGTTTTACCAAGCAGGGCTTCAGCCGATGAAGCTGTTGTGTCAAAGGAACGGAACCTCCATGTGACTATATGCATTCCTGTTATTCTCACTGCCTTTGCCACCATGGGGTTGATCACTCCGTAAGGAGGCCTGAAATACCGGATCGTCTTGCCGGTCACCACCTTTATCACCGAAGCCGTATTTTCCATATCTGTAACCATTTTTGCAGAACCCATGAAATCCCAGAGGTTTGTATGCGAAAAAGAATGGTTCCCTATGATGTGTCCTTCGTCATATATCCGTTTTACAAGGGCTTCATTCCCGCTGATCTTTTTCCCTATAAGAAAGAATCCGGCAGTGACCCTGTGCTTTTTCAGCACATCCAGGATCTCCGGGCTTAATACGGGATCAGGCCCGTCGTCAAAACTGATTGAAATGGCTTTGCCTTTCCTGTTACCTCCCGAATAAACTTCCTTAAAATGAAAACCCGAAGAAGGAAAGAAAGCCATAATGACCGAGATGCCAAGGTAGATTAAGAAAAGGCAGGTATAAAATGCCCAGGCTGCGTGGCAGTACCATGGAATGCAATCAACGCATGCTGTACAGATAAAAACCCTGGCAAGTGTAAAAACCGAAAGCAGCAGGATTGCAGCAGATGTAAGATTTCTGAAATTCAGTCTTTTCACGGTTTACGGATCAGTATAAAGGAATGGTTCCGGTCGAGGTAATGATTGTAGATGAGTACAGTTTTTATCGGCCTTTCGCCCGTGTTCCTTATCACGGCCTGTTCAGGTACATACCCCCATTTCATGATCATTGACGCCATCCATAGTCCGAAGGCAGAAGAAGTCATATATTCCCCGCTGAGATGTTTCCATGCCGCTATGCCTGCGGTTCCCAGTGAAGCTGTAAGTTCTTTATATATGCTGTCGGATGTTTTGTCTCCGTTCATCCCGCATACTGCCAGGTCAATATCCGAAGACAATAACCCTGATTGGCCGAGAAATTCTTCAAGAATGGCGGGTAATGGCTTATTCATGGCCTTTCGGCTGAAGGTCTGAAGCCCAGACAAAGCCGCGTAGGTTTTTGATGAAGGCGCTGATGTAAGCAGGAAAAAAGCAGATCCTTCACCGGCTATGCTTCCTTTTGCAGGGCTTGAAAACAAGAGTGAAGTATCGGCAGGTTTCCGCCTCCAGTGACCCAGCCTTGAAGTTACGGCAAATGAGCCATTGGTGAGTTCGTCCATGCCCCCGGCCAGAACCGTTGATGCCCTGCCGTTTTTAATCCGGACCATTGCATCAACCAGGGCCGATTCAAATGACCAGCCCCTGTGAACGTATGTAAAATTGTAGTTATGACATTTTAACAGCAGGGCTATCTGGGCCGATACGGTATTATGAGTCGATTGGATAAAAGAAGTGGGGGTGAGCAGTTCTTCCTTGTTCCTGACAAGAGTAGCTAAAAACTTCTCGGTATCTTCAAGGCATCCAAGTCCTGTACCGGTTATAATTGCATCAGGCATCATGCATCCTGCATCCTCAAGGCATATCCTTGATGAAGCTACTCCCATTTTGATCAGACGCCCCATCCTGCGGAGGATGTCGGGGCTGATAAAATCCCTGTAATTAGGTTCAATGCAGGCAAGGCGGTTTGTGCTGGCAATGACGGGGTCCTCGAGGAAATGGCTGCTGTCGGAAGTTTTCCGGGGTGATACATTCCCCAGCCCATTGATATATATAGCGTTTGAAGTTGTCACCATTTCTCAGGAAATGTATTTTGAAAGAACAAGGGATGAGTTGTTCCCCCCGAAACCAAAGGAATTTGAAAGGACATGCTTCACACCGGCCTCACGTTTCAATTCTGTAACCGGCCTGATACGAAGTTCCTTCATGGGTGTTGACCAGCGCAGATTCGGGAAAACCATGTTGTTCTGAACCGAAAGGAGCGATATCACGGCTTCTATTGCACCTGCTGCTCCGAGGGTATGGCCGGTAAAGGATTTTGTGGAACTGAACCGGGGGACTTTCTCCCCGAATATCTTCTCCAAGGCAATCCCTTCGCTTAGGTCGTTATTCTGGGTTCCGGTGCCATGAACATTGATATAACTTATACTTTCAGGAAGGAGGTCTCCCATCTCCAGTGCTTTTTTCATAGCCAGCGTTGCTCCCGTACCTTCAGGTGAAGAGGCAGTCTGGTGGTATGCGTCGTTTGCATTTCCATAACCGCTGAGTATGCTATAAATCGTTTTGCCATGTTTCAGGGCATTCGCTTCAGATTCAAGTACCAGGAAAGCAGCCCCTTCCCCGATTGTAAGTCCCGCACGGTTCTCATCAAACGGCCTGCATCCTTCCTTATCCAGTATCATCAGCGTATTGAAGCCGTTAAGGGTGAAGCGGGTAACAGCATCGGTTCCCCCGGCAATAACCCTGTCGAGCATGCCTGCCCTAATCAGTTCCGCACCCAGCATCAGGGAATTTGCAGAGGAGCTGCACGCAGTGCTTATGGTCGTCATGAAATCGTTTATACCAAGAATTTCAGCAATTTTTTCAGTGCTGTCGCCACAATCATGGTTGACCACATCGCGAAGCCTGCCTTTTGAGGGATTCTCCAGGAACAGGGGATAAAAATCCTCGCTGCGGTCCATCCCTCCGACCGTGGTGGCCAAAATGAGCCCTGTCCTCAGGTTCTGCCCGGAATTAACGCCTGCCATGTCCGCAGCCTGCAGTGCTGCAACTATCCCCAGAAGCGTGGTGCGCGTATAATTCCCGCCGCTCCGCAATCCACAGAAATCAACCAATTCATTATTGCTTAGCTTAACCTCGGCCAGGGGGAGTTTGCCTTTATGTATGGTTTCAAACCTGGTTATCCCGCCAATACCGGAATGTCCGCTGATCAATGAATCAAGCACTTCACCAGCGTTCATGCCTATCGAAGAAACAATTCCGTAGCCGGTTATTACAATGGGGTTTATCATTAAATCTTCTGAGAATTAAGCCTGCAAAATTAGAAAAATTCCGGAGGTATTACCTTCTTACCAGTATAAAGGCATGATCGGTATTGCGGTAATGATTGTGGATCAGGATGTTCTCGAGTTTTTTCGGAGGGGAGGGTCTAACGATAAGAGAAGCGGGGATATGCTGTTTTTTTAATATGCCTGCTGCCACAAACAGTGCAAAACCTGAACCAGTGTGATATTCCCCGCAAAGATGCTTGTACAGTACCCGAGCTGAAGCAGGAAGGGCTGAAGAAACGACTTCTTCACAGATACTGTCGTGTTCTTCAAAACCGTTGTTACCCATCATTACAAGGTCGATGTCTTCGTGGCTGAGCCCGTTCCCGTTCAGGAAACGGGTGACCGAAGCCGCAGTTTCCTCAACAGATCCGGGCTTGTAAATAGTTTCTGCAGCCTCAAGCCTGGCGTAAGTTCGTTCATTTCTTTCTCCGGAAATTATAAAATATGCAGATCCTTCACCCGCAAGAGCCCCGGGAATTTTGCTAGACCAGAGGTCAAGATTCCGTATGGCTTCACGTTTCCAGATTCCCAGCCTCCTAATGATGGTAAGATGGTTCATTGTCATTTCGTCGATCCCTCCTGCCAGGACATTCATAGCGGAACCTTCGCCTATTAGGAGAATGGCATCAATTAGGCAGCTCTCCAGCGAAAAACACCGGTGAACGTAGGTTGAGTTGTACTCGTGGCATTTAAGAGCTATCGCGATCTGGGAACTGATGGTGTTGTATGTTGATTGAATGAAGGGGGTTGGATTCAGAAATTTCCCGTCAACAGTGAGTTCAGCGAGGATTTTTTCGGTATCTTCCACACTTCCCAGACCTGTACCGGTTATGATGGCATCAGGCATGCTGATTCCTGCATCCTGCATGCATATCTTTGCAGAGCTTATACCCATTTTGATTAGGCGGCTCATTCTCCTTGCTGCAATTGGATCGATATATGTTTTGAATACCGGTTCGACAGCTTTCAGGAAATCCCCCGTATGCTCCACAGCAGGCTCAAGAAATTCATGGCCTAGCAGCGTATTCTGGGGGGAAATGGTCCCTATACCGTTAATATATGCCATATTTCTTAAAAATAAGGGAGCTGTCATTCCCTCCGAATCCGAAAGAATTGGTCATAACGACTCTGAGATCAAGACCCCTGATTAGTTCCGCAACGGGCCTGAAGTTAAGCTCAGGCATGGGCGTAGTGAAATTCATATTAGGCCACACAATTCCGTTCTGCAGGGCAAGAATTGAAATGATAGCCTCGGCAGAACCTGCGGCTGAGGTCATATGACCCGTAAACGGCTTGGTTGAGCTAACATAGGGCACTTTCCCCTTAAACAAATTTTCAATAGCACGCCCTTCAGAAAGGTCGTTATTGTCAGTCCCGGTGCCGTGGGCATTAATATAACCAATGTTGCCGGGCTGTTCACCACTCATGTCAAGCGCTTTTTTCATAGCCAGGTAAGCCCCGGTGCCGTCGGGGGAGGAAGCTGTCTGGTGAAATGCCTCACATGCATTGCCATAACCAATGAGTTCGCAAATAATTTTATTGCCGGTCTTTTTATTGATCTCTTCCGTTTCAAGCACAAGGTATGCTGCTCCCTCGCCAAGGTTGATCCCGTTCCTTGTTGCATCGAACGGCCTGCAGGGCTGTTTATCTAGTATCTTCAGTGCATTGAACCCGTTAAGATGGAATTTTGTAAGGGATTCGGTGCCCCCGGCAATTGCACAATCCAGCTTGCCTGCTTTCATCATCCTTGCTGCGAAGAGAATTGAATTGGCTGCTGATGAACAGGCAGTGCTTATGGTTGTCATGAATCCCTTCAGTCCAAGGTATTCAGCTATCTTTTCAGTGCTGTCGGCACAGTCATAGATGTCGATAAACTCATTCCTGCTGTCGTTTGTGAGGAAATCCTGGTAGTATTTTTCGCATTCATCCATTCCTCCAACGGTGGTGCCGGAAATAAGCCCGAGCCTGAGCCCGTGGTTCTCATTGAGGTGTGCATGCAAGTATGCTTCCCTGGCGGCGATCATTCCCAGCAGGCTGTTCCTTGAGCATGCTTCATTGCCAGAAAGCCCTGCATATTCAAGGAGTTCCTCTTTAGACATAGGAATTTCCGACACGCAGAGTTCATCCTTGAGGCTGGTTTCGATATACCTTAAAGGGCCAACAGCGGAACGAAGGTTTAGTAAAGAATCAAGATTATCCTGAACATTGTTACCAGGACCGGAAATCAGGCCCAGGCCGGTAACAAAAATCCTTGAAGGCATTTAGGCTTTCTTTTGGTGCTCGCTAATGAATTCGGCCATCGTACGGATGGAATAAAATATCTTTTTCCCGTCTTTGGGGTCTTCTATTTTAATGCCGTAATTTTTCTCAAGCAGTACAATGAGTTCCAGCGCATCTATGGAATCCAGTCCAAGACCTTCGCCAAATAACGGGGCATCAGGGTTTATGTCATCCACAGAAATATCTTCGAGATTAAGCTGTGCTATTACTTCTTTCTTCAGTTTGTTTATCAGTTCGTCCATATTAACATCAGTTTACTTTCATTAATTCATTCAGAGCGGCTTCAGTAAAGGGCAGGGGATTATATTCTGTTTTAAGAGAAGCCAGGCTGCCGTCTTTTTCAACCAGGGCTGCTACTGCCTTGAAATTGCTACCAAGTATTTCAACCCAACCGCAGATACAAGCTTCCGCCTGGTTGTTATCGAGCAGATCAGAAACATACTCCTGCAACTGCCCGGGGTTGAACTTTTCGCTGACCAGGAATGCATTTTCCCCTTTTATCCCGTGCCGTATGCAGATCTCTCCGATAACTATATTTGCCAAGGTGTAAACAAAAACCGAAGGGCTCGGGAAATATGCCGACCTGTTCCTTATACTTTCCTGGTGGGCAAGGTCTGTATCGAGGCTGGAACTTGAATTGGCAAGCACTACTGCAAGCGATCCGGGTTTAAATCTACCAGGGTTTTCATTCCTGAGCAGCAGTTCTGCAGAAATAAATCCAAGTTTACTCAACGAATCCATTTTGTAAAACTTAGGATATGCTAACTGCTCCTGCTTGTACAGAGACTTGATAAACTCTGCAAAAGTAGTAATTTTTTCCTGATAAAAGATAAGGCGCTTATTAACAACCACTTTACCTTCACCAATATAAGTATATGCCGTGATCTGTTTGTCCATTTTCAGATTTTCTGAAATACCAGGGCCGCATTGCAGCCTCCGAAACCGGATGCTGTTTTCAGGCAGGTGCTTACAGGCTTATAAATTGTTTCTTTTATCACGTTTATTGGTTCAATAACACCAGGTGTCTCAAATCCGGCCGACCTGAACAGGCAGTTCATCTTCATGGAACCGATAAGAGCAGCAGACTCCATAATGCCTGATGCTCCCAGGGTGTGCCCCCAATACCCCTTGAAACTGTTAACAGGAACCTCGTTCATCCCGCTAAGGGAAATTGCTTTGGCTTCCATTTCATCATTAAACGGAGTTGCTGTACCATGAGCTGAAATATAGTCAATATCGTTGTTCACGATTCCCGATTCACGGATCGCGGTGTCAATAGCCATGCTAAGTTCCTCACCTGTTCTTGAAGGACCGGAGATATGATTGGCATCATTGCTTACCGATCCTCCTGCAACCAGGATGCTGCAGGAACTCACATCGGGAGGGTTAACCGACAGGACTATGGTGCCGCAACCTTCACCCAGTGAAAGCCCTTTGCGGTTAAGATCGAAGGGCTTGCATGGTTCGGAGCTAAGGGCCTGGAAAGACTGGAAGCCCGATATTACAAATTCTGATGCAATGTCCCCGCCGGCTATGATCGCGTAATCATATTTTGCAGACCTTAGCAGGCGGCTGGCTTTAATCAAAGCCATGACGCCTGAGATACAGGCGTTACTGATGATGTACGGGGTATTGGCCAGCCCGAAAAATTCACGGATCACTGCGGCCAGGGCCCACAGATAGACCCGCTTATGGTCAAATTTTGCCGTATACCTGTCCTCCAGGAGGTCTATGTTCCCTTTGGTTGTTGATAGCATGAGGATAAGCTTACTGTCATCAACCCTAACAGGAATGCCCTGCAATGCATCTGAAATCGAAAGGATCAGCATTTTTTCAAGCCTGGTGTACGACCCGGCCCTGTGTTCCTTTTTGAATTTATTGAGGATGACCTCAAACCTTTGATCCAGATGATGGGTATCAATCAGAGAGAGGGCAACAGGATTGGGGTAAAGCGTCGTTTCATGATGAATTCTGATACCGGTAGCGCCTTTGATCAGTCCATCGGTATTCTCTGCGGCTGTAAAACCCAGGGAAGAGACAATATTTTCGGAAATGACGTAAGTTGGTTTCATCTGATCAAATCATTCAATTCCCCATTTCTTCTTCCATCCCGTATAGAATGCGGGGGAGGTGAGGAGTAATTCTCCTTCAGGAGTCAGAAAAACCTGGGTTGAACTTCCGGTTGCCATGATTTCCCTGTCTTTCTTCCTGCTTACAACGTATTCAAAAACGATCTTCGCAGCCTCAGTAGGTATATATTTTGTTTCAACCACAAGCTCATCCCCATAAACCAAAGGCTTTTTAAAATCGCAATTCACTTTTACTATGGGTATCATCACATTATGACGGTAAACTTCAAGGTACCCCAGGTTAAATTTAAGGCCGAAGGATTCCCGACCGTCTTCGAAATATTTAAGGTAATTGCCATGCCATACGATTTTCATGGAATCAACTTCGCTGAATCTTACACTGATCTCTTTTCGGTCGGCAAGCATCATATCAATTATTTAGAGGGGATTTGACCCGGCGGTAGAACAAGGCAATTGAAATAGTTATCGCAAAGAAGACCAGGAGTTTCAGCAACTGCGGAAAGATATCCATGATGGTAGCCTGCCTCAGGAAAAGGTCAATAAAACCTACATGGGCCCAGTTCAGGGGTGACCATGTTGCAATATCTCTCATGACCTGAGGCATAAGGTAAACAGGGACCCATAATCCCCCAAGGGCAGTCAGTACGACAACCGAAACGGACCCGAAGGCAGCAGCTTGCTGGTGTGTACGGGCGATGGTCCCGACTGCGATTGCAAAACCCAGGGCTGCCATGCTTGAAACGATCATCATCAACAGTATTCCCAGGTAATTAGACCCAATGGTGAGAGGGGCAATGCCTGCCAAAGGCAGCAGGAAACGTCCCGCCAGCATCATAAGGATGAACTGTATCACGCAAACAACAGCATACACGGCCACTTTTGACATGAAGATGGTCAGGTAGGAAACCGGCATGGTATAGATCCTGATCATGCTTCCTTCCTCGCGCTCCTTTATCATGGAACTCGACATGGGGATCACGATAAAGAACATGGCAAAAAGGGCCCATGCGGGAACATTATGCTGGGTGGTTGAAGGAATAGCCAGTTCGTCCTTCCCGGCAGGGAAAATCTCCGAAAAATACACTGTTTCCTTATAGTCCATTTTAGGAGGTTTGTACTGGGGGAACATTTTCTTCAGCTCGGTGTTGAAGGAAGAAAAGATCATGGACGACTCGATAAACATGCTGTATTCTTTCATGGTCGCCATGAAGGCATATTTAAATGTGCCTTTGATCCCGGGATCGAAATAGACGAGGATGTTGATTGAATCGGTAGACTGTATGTCAAGGAATGGGTTGTCGACCGGCATCATGATGCCCGAAACGATCTGGGTCACCATCACCTGGACTTTATGACGGATGATCCCGGTTGAGCCTTTCGGAATGATAACCCCGATATTATATTCCCCTTTCCCGACTTTTTCCTTAGCAATCTCGCGGGTCAGCTTTTTGCCGTCAATGGCTTTACAAATTTTGAAAATATTCGAGGTCCTTAGGCCGTTTTCGATTTTGGCGCCCAGGGTATCCTGGTCCTCGTCAACGAGAAGCACCGGGATTGACGGATCTTTGGTGATTGAAGTCCAGCCCTGTTCCTGTACCAGGGCCAGGATCACCACCATGATCATTGGCATAATGAAGAGAATGATAAGTCCGGCCAGGTCCCTGACAAGGATCAATGATTCTTTGCGGCAAGCTGAAAAAAATCTGAACATATCGGCTTTCTTATCCTTTTTAATCTCTCAGGTCCTTGCCGGTAAGGTGCAGGAAAATATTTTCAAGATCTTTAAATTCAGGGTGTTCTGCAAGCAATTCACGAGGGTTCCCCATGGAAATGACATTTCCCCGGTCTATAATCGCAACCCTTGTGCAAAGTTTCTCAGCTTCCTCCATATAGTGGGAGGTGTAGATCACTGTAGTCCCTTTCCTGTTAAGCTCGTTGAGGTAATCGAGAATTACAACCCTTGACTGAACATCAATGCCCACCGTAGGTTCATCCAGGAAAATTACTTTCGGGTCATGCAGAAGGCCGGCGATCAGATTGACTCGTCTTTTTATCCCCCCGGAACAGTTCGATATTTTCTTATCGGCATGTTTTTCCAGCCCGAATACCGAAAATCCTTCGGCAATCTTTTCCCTGAGAATCCTGCCTCTGAGACCGTACATATTGCCGAAGAAAGTGAGATTTTCCCAGGCCGTAAGAGTGGGGTAGAGAGCTACATCCTGGGGCACAACCCCTATGATCCGTTTGATGGCATCATGGTTTGATCGTATATCCATCCCGTCAATCCTCGCGCTTCCCTTTGTCGGATTAAAAAGGCCGCAAAGGATTGAAATGGTGGTGGTCTTCCCGGCCCCGTTAGGACCCAGCAGGCCGAAGATCTCACCCCTGTTAATATCCAGGGTAATGCCTTTTATGGCAGGTTCATCAGATCCTTTATAAATTTTAACAAGCTCCCTTATTTCGATGATTATGTTGCCCGGCATCAGATCTTAAGCTTTTCAATCTTTTTAAATACCTGCTCTTCCATGCCTGCTATCTCAAGCATCATTTCACTCAGGGTATTATAATCTTCTTCGGGCTGGGATGACCTGTTCTTGCAGTTCCTTGCACCGATATACGTGAATTCCCTCCATTTATTCGCAGTGCGCCCCATAAGGTCGGCAGCGTCGAGAAGAACGTCGTTCCCAAACTTTTGTCCACTCTCTTTAAGAAATGCTCCGTAAATATAACGGAAACCTGCGCCCCCGGTTCCAAAATCTTCGCACATCCTGAGAATGCTGCCAAGGTAAAAAGAAGCTTTCTGGTTCCCGTGTTTTTTAGGCCATTTTTTTATATCCCTGCCCATCACCCTCATACCTTTAATCCCGATAAGCCAGAAAGGCACTTTAGTCATTTCATAGACACTCTTTTTTATTCCCAGATCCACCGCTTTCTTTATATCCAGTTCTTTTGGAACCTGGTTGATCCAGTACATTTTTCCCTTGGGAGCAAAAGCGCCCTTTGCCCAACGCACCCGTACAAGGTCTTCATATGTTAATGTCTGCGGATGTTCCATTACCGTATCGCTGACATGATAGAGGTTTCCTTCCCTGCCGTAAATGACCATATTGTGCATATTATAATGCTGGCGGTATTCAGGAGGGAAAAAGGTAAGGTTGAAAACACCGACCTGAACACCAGTTGGGATCCCTTTCTCAAGATTCCTGTCCAGGGCATCCATAGAGTCCTTTACATTGGAAAATTTTTTAATTACCGTTGCATCAACCCCAAGGTATTTCATTGAACGGTGGAATACGGTATTCGGAAGGTTTCGGAACGACATCATAGGGGCAAACATCAGCTTGATGAAGGGCAGGTAGCTGAAATATATACCAGTTCCGATACCGAAAGCCATGGGTTCCGACATGTTATGTCCATAGAAATTAAAAAGGTTTGAAGTGGCACCACTTTCGCAATGACCGGCCTGGCTGTGAGTATAATTGATCATTAAAGATTTGCTGTCCATTATTTTCCTGTTAATTATTCCACGTTTTTTAATTGTTCTACCGAGATGCTAAATGCCTCGGCATATTTTGCTAACGTTTTGTCACTTAGTCTTTTAAAAAATACCGGCTTGAAATGAAGTTTTACTTTCCAGAATGCAATACCTGCCATCATCGATAACCCCAGCGGATCTGCCAGTATCTTCTCCATATAGTAAACGATTGGGCTTGCTTTGCCTGCAAGGACCTTTTGCCGGGCTTCTTCGGTACGTTCATTAAACAGATCCCACGACTGCTGTAAAACCACCCTGTCGGGTTCACCATGATAACTTACCGATTTCTGGAAATTTCCATTTTCATCGTAAGAATACAACATCTCACGATACTGCCCGTAGTT
>Ga0364917_1067_pt3 | contig 34800 bp, 29 predicted proteins | sample SorcelJu500001C5_2_FD_206978 | JGI IMG/M metagenome (GOLD analysis project Ga0364917, IMG submission 206978) | Enriched cells from Trout Bog Lake Hypolimnion, Wisconsin, USA - BchlTB.June20.5000.01.C5 | ecosystem: Environmental > Aquatic > Freshwater > Lake > Hypolimnion/Profundal zone | place...
GCATCTCTGACTTCAGGAGCCGCTCCGTTTCGTTGACGTGGCGGCAATGGGTACGTGCAGGCTGGGGCTTCAACCTTGGAGGGCAGTACTACTCGAATCCGTACTTTCAGCGCAAGGGGGGGCAGCTTGGAATCTTCAAACATTTCTGAACACCCTGGCGCGTTGTCCAGGTTGCCACGAACTCTCGTGTTGCCACGAACTCTCGTGCCGGAGCCCGTGAAGTTAATTGCGTGTCCGGCGTTGTGTAACTCTTGAATGCATTCGGGGCGGCCCAGGAAAAGCCAAATGCCATCACGAACCATGCTGCATTCGCAAACCACTACTCACGGAATAGGAGAACTTTATGAAAAAGCTGTTGGCCCGTTTGACAACTCTATCGATGACCGCCGGTCTGTTGGTGCTTCCCGCCCTGGCGTCTGGAGTGCAGCGCTTAACTCAAGTCCTAACCGTCTCCACCAAGTCGAATAACGTCGGACGACAGAACGGCAACAACGCCTGCAAGCCCGTCTACAAGCCCAAGAAGACTTGTGGTAACACCAGCCTGACGGTGACGGTGTCGGTGACGGCAACTGACTAGGTTAGGCCGGATGCGCGGAGGACAGAGCCTGGCGGCAGCGCCCGGCGCTTCCCCCGCAGTCTTTGAACAGGTCCTTTGCGGCCAATGGGACGGCACGATTCTTCCAAGCACGGTGAGTGAATGCAGATACTGAGATATTTGGCACGGGCCGTTCAGACAGGGAAGGCACAAGCGCCAACTTCGACGCCAGAACTTCCTAGCATTGTCTTTCACGGCTACGTGCATGAACCGACCGGCTACGGCGCTGCCGCGCGTGCTTATGTACACGCTCTGCACGCTGCCGGTGTGCCTATGTCGATTCACGACCTTGGCGGCAGAAAAAAGGTTGCCGACCCGCTGATCGAATCTCTCTTAGACCGGCCGATTGCTCCCGATTTTCATGTGTGCCATACCGTGCCCACGGAGTTGCCTGAGCTGGATCTGCCGCCGAATGAAGTCATCCTGTTGACGTCTTGGGAGACAGACCGCCTGCCGCACAGTTGGGTCAGCGAACTGGCTTGTGCGCGCGAGGTATGGGTGCCTTGCCGCCATAACGCGGAGGTGTTCGCGCGCAGCATCGAGGTACCGGTTTTCCGATTGCCTCACCCTTATTACCCACATCGCTGCCCTGGTGTGGATGCATCCGCCATCGACCGCCATTTTGGATTAGAGAAAGACGATTTCGTATTCTTCAGCGTATTCGAGTGGCAAGAGCGGAAATGTCCGCTTGGCATCATGCAAGCATTTCTAGAGGCGTTTCACGGCGACTCGAAGCCTGTGCTGATCCTGAAAAGCTGGTTCAGAAACGCGGATGAATGCGGGAAGTCGCATGCTTTAAGCGAGGCGATGATCAGCCTCAGCAGACAGATGCGCCCCGGTAGCTGTCCCCGGATCAAACTTGCAACCGAGAGGTGGCCGGAACATCTCGTGCAAGCGCTGTTTGATCGTGGCAATTGTTACGTATCGCTGCATCGCGGAGAAGCGTGGGGATATCCACCGTTTAACGCGGCCTGCGCCGGGCTGCCCGTAATCGCGACCGGATACTCCGGGCCGGCGGACTACCTGGAAAAAGAGTTTCACTACCTAGTGCGGTACAGGCTTACTCCGGTGACCCAAAAGTACGTGTTCTTCAGTCCGGAGATGTCGTGGGCCGAACCAGACATTCCTCACGCAGCGGCCCTCATGCGCCGGGTCTATGGCCGTCGATGGGAAGCGCAGGAGCGAGCCCAAAAGGGGGCGTCTCGATTGCGGCAAAAGTATTCGCTCGAGGCCATCGGCAGGATGGCCGCGGCCAGATTGCGCGCCTTGAGCGAGGGTGGCGAGGAACAGCCCTCATGTGGGCTGCAACAAAGAGTGGTTTGAATACCGGGCAGTGGCTTGGCTCGCGAGACGCATCGGGTGACTCGCGATGTTATCCCTTATCGGCGAGAGCTGGAGAAAATCTGAATGATTATCAACTCCCCTTTGTCTGAGCGTAAACCGGCGGCAAGTCTAAACCGTGGGAACTCTATCGGAATCATGATGAGCGAAGCACTTCGCGCCTACGACGAAGTTCGCAAGCGACCTCTGGACCTTATTGACCGTCTCCAGGAAGCGATGCTGAACAGGATCTTTCCCGACCGCCAGTTGGGAGTGCGCGGCAACATCGTCGCCGCCGACGTATTATTGGACGCCTTCATCCACTATGGCACGACGTCTCTCGAGCTCTTCGTGCATCCGGAGTCGAAGGCCGAGGCGGCCAGGTATCTTGAGGCCGTCTTCGATCGAAGCGAACTGGAGAAGGTTAGCCTTACCTCGATCGACAGCCTGGTTCACGGCAAAATAAACGACAATCTCGCCGCCTGGTTCAACCCCTTGCAAGCCTCTAACTCGATGGGAGGGATGGAAAGCTCCTCACGCATCCGGGCAAGTTGTGGCTCAAGGATGTATCCGATCACTTTTTTGATTCATGGCCTGGGGGTGAACCGGTTGCTTTTCGATCCCTTCTTGCGGCTTCTAATGGAGGGGAGCTATCCCTGCGATTCGATGATCTGCACCAGTCGTGCCTGCCGGGAAGCGATGCGAAGGATCTTTGATCACCTGGAAGAGAGCTTCGGCAGAGAGTTTGGAGCGCATCTGCGCTATAATGGCCGGCTTGATCTAATCCCTCTCGGCGTTGACACCGACAAGTTGCGGCCGCAGGAGAAGGGAAAACTTCGCCGTCAATTGAAGCTTCCGAATGATGCTTTTATTCTGTTGTTTCTTGGACGAATCTCTTCCTTCAAAGCTGATTTGTACCCATTCGCTCTGGTGTTCGAAGCACTGCTTCGACGGAATCCCGGCCGCAAACTGTTGTGGCTAATCTCGGGATCGGACGACAAAGACTATACAAAGAGACTGCTGGAGTACTGCCGGGCGCTCGGCATAGATGAGCATGTCAAGGTGATGTTGAATCTTTCCGACGTCGCCAAGGAAAATCTCATTCCCGCAGCCGACGTCTTTATCTCTCCCACCGATACACTGCAGGAGAGCTTTGGCCTGACGCCGGTGGAGGCGATGGCCTGCGGCATACCACAGGTCTTGCCCGATTGGAGCGGATACCGGGACACCGTCGCTCACGGCGAGACAGGATTCCTGGTGCCGACCTACTGGACTAACTGCCATCGCGACCTGACCGCTTCCGGCGGTCTCTTGTGGGCGCAGGATCTGCTTTCGACGAGCCAGTCGATCGCTATCGACCTGGGAAAGTACACGGAATCCATCCAAGCTCTGATCGGCAACGAAGCGCTGAGGCATGAGATGGGACAGCGCTCCCGGCAACGAGCTTTGACGTTCTACAGCCTTCCATCCGTCGTGCGGCAGTACGAAGAGTTATGGGCAGAACTTGCGGAAATCGCGCGCCGCCTTCCGATGCCCCCGGGCAGTGCCAAATTCGACCGGCCAGCGTACTTCGACCTCTATGGACACTTCGCATCGAACTCGCTGTCAGAGGACACAACTTTGAGATTGACGGCCATTGGCGAAAAGATGGCCCAGACTGGGGCGTACTGGCCTCCGAGCCCGGGAACGCTGTCGGACTTCAGAATTCTTGACGAGTCTTTATTGCGACGCATGTTGGATACGCTTGCATCGGACAGCGATCCGGGCTCCGGTGCGCCCAGCACCCGCCGCTCTCCATTCCGCATGAATAGCTTCGTGGAATTGTTTGCCCAGGAACTGCCACCGCAGTCCGATTACATTCGGCGTCACTGCATGTGGCTTATCAAGTATGGCTGCCTTGAGGTGGTGAGCGGAGCTTAGGAATCGACGCGAGTTGTCAGAGATTCGTTCGGCAGATATTGATGCAAGTTCTTGAGTTGACAGCGAAGGTTCTTGCCGTCACGCGCCACTCATCCAGCGGCACGTTAGTAAGCCTGGCGGCTCGGCCGGCTTCCGCAACATAGCTGCTCGACGCGAGCGCTTTGTCACCCTCGTGGACCACGAAAGTTCAATATGCTGGGTCAGGTAGCCACGACCGGAGGGAGCTTTCACGAGTAGTTTCCCATGACGTAGTTCTGCTCCAGTTATACAAAGTTTGGGAGACTTGGCGAGGTTGATGCGCAATGGAAGCGAGACAATGGTGGCGGCGAGCAACTCCACGGTGAGCGCGAGTTTGTGCGCGCTGTAGTGCTGGCTTATCACCCGGGGCGCACAGTCCGATGCTCCTGGAAGTGCCGCATGATGCGGTAACGATACTTCGACTGCAGGCAAGGCCACTGCGAGAGTGTGGACGGTAACAGCAGGGTGGATGCAATCTTCGGCGAACGCTCTCACCGCAATAGTTAGGCAAAGCGCAAGGTTCGTGTCGGAGGTGACGGTCAACAATAGATCGGTGGTCCGGCGTTTAATACTGATCTCTAGACGAGTATCGCCGAAGGGAACGTTGTGGAGCGCGGCATGATCCCAATTGGCGGGAAGCTGCGGCGCCACTCGTAAGACGTGATGTGCGAAGTCGGCCTCAACGCCAAAGAGCCCGCGGACGGCGGGCGTGAGTACCATCGCTGAGGACCAAAGTTGATGTGCGGTGCTGCGGCTAAGTGGCTCATAAACGTCGCCGGACAGCAGCTCAGTGACGTTGCCCGGATCAGAAATCCAGGTGAGATCTGTGTTGGCAAGCAGATGTGCGTATGCGGAGATAGGCCTTTGGGTGCGGTATTCGGCAAGCGATACCCATCCGGTAAAGAGCGGCCACACCGATCCCTGATGATAGCTAAGAGCATCGTAAATTGGGCTGCTCTGAGCCACTGCGCGCAGCCCCCAGTCGGCGGAGAGATCGTGGCTTGCATAGAGATCGAGCGTCTTATCGGCGTGAGGTAGGATGAGATTGCCGCTCCACCAGGCGACGCTCGAAAAGACGGTAGAAGTGCGATCATAGCTGCCATCGGGATTGCGGCTGAAGGCATAGATGCCGTCGTTTCCGCGATAGCCGGCAAGTTTGCGCTGGATCAACTCGGCCTGTCTACGTGCCGATGCGGCCAGCGCACTATCGCCCATCACAAGCGCGAGGCGCGAAACAGCTTCGCTGGACTGCTGGTCGAGCGCTGCCAGATAGAGCTCCTGCTTGGGCTTGCCAGTGGGCCAGGACTCAACCCATCCGGTGCCTTGGCTGTTGTCGTACATTGCATCGCTATTCGAGTTGTGAGCGCGGGTGAACTGGTAGGCACGCTTCACGTTCTCCCAGTACTTCTGCACGAACGCTTTGTCGCCAGTAGCGCGGAGATAGTCTTCCATGACCATGATGAAGAGCGGAGTGGAATCCGCGGCCGCGAACTCATAGCCGTAACTTGGCCAGTCCACTTTGTCCGCGCTCTGCGAATACTCATGCATGATCTTTCCGTCGGTGCGCTGACGCGCGATCAGGAATTCCAGGGCGCGACGTGTGAGCAAAAAGTCTCCATAGCTGTTAACTGCGTAGAGAGTCCATAGCGTGTCCCGCCCAAAGAACCAACCAAAGCCGGGCCGAGCTGAATCGGCTGAAGAGTTCAGGCCGGCTACGAGCCCGAGTTCGGAGCCTGTGCGAATCTTGAGCTGATCGATGGAGATCTCTGCCCAGCGCAGTGCCTGATCAAATCGAGCGTCAGGAGTTTCGGCAGTAAGCCGACGGTCAAAGAAATGCTCATAATAGGAGTGCGTCTCCTCGTACAACTGCGGGATGTGCTGGAGCGAAGCGATCACTTTACTGGCGAGGAGCCTTGTAGCTTCCCCGTCGCTCGGACCACTGTTAATCACGCTTGTGACCAGCGGAAAATAGACAGCCGAATCGCGCTTGGGATCGAAGGCAAGCTTAAATTCCAGCGGGGAATCTTTTGGCTGCCCCTGGGATGACGCGCTGATGCCCGGGAGCGTACCTGGCATCGCAACCATTGCACTGAAACTTGAGTCATCGGTGTTAAGAAGGTAGGCTCCATTCTGCCCGCCCAGTGTGAACCACGAGGCCGCAGTGCGCCCGAGCGTGGGAGCAGGCCACATGCGCTGCATCACAGGCTCGAACTGGATCGTGAGCGTGAGGGGGCGTACTGAGGCAATCTCAAAAAGCACGATCGGTCCAGCAGATTGTCCGTCCTCGGGGCGGGCGATAAACATGTGCTGTTTCACTGTGAATGCCGCGTGTAGGTAGGTGATGCTTGTGTGGTCAGGCGAAACGTCAATGCTTGCGGCCAGAGCATTGACATCAATCGGAACTGGATCACCAGCAAGCTCGGCGTGAAGGTGAACATGCGCCAGTACCTTCACCGGGAAGTCCCAGAGTTCAAAGGAACCGTCCTGCTGCCCCAGAATCGCAGCTGTCTCTCCTGCCACGCTGAAGGGATTGTGCGGATGCGCTGCCTGATGAATGGTGAGCGCATCGAATGGCAACGGGAAGCGAGAGACCGGTGCGACGGAGGAGGATTCGAGAGTCGATGCCTGCTTCAGTGAGGTGCGTTGCGCAAGCCCATCTAGCACAATGTGATCGGCGCGGGCGCTCTCGTTCAGAATAGACTTTTGTTCCTGCGCGGAGAGCTCATGCAGCAACACGAGGAATGCGCCATTGGTCCAGCCGAAGCCGACGACATTGCTGGTATAGCCCGCGGTAACGTCGGCAATCGTGGAGCGATTCACGACATTGTACTTCTCACGTATGAACCCGTCCTTCTTGGCATTCTCTATGACCATGGTTAGGAAGTTGCGTGAGATACGGTCGGCGTCATCATCGAAGCCATAACGGCGCAAGCCTTCGACCGCGATCAGTTGAATGGGTGCCCATCCGTAAGGCTTATCCCACTGCACTCCTGTTTCGCGATCACTCATGGCGAGTCCGCCGGGATACTCAAGCTGAGAAAGATGCTGGTGCACTGCACGAGCTTGGGCCGGTGTGGCGAGCCCCGTCCAGAGCGGATAAAAGATGGAAGCATAAAGATAATTTGAGCGCCGATGAAGACGCAGGTTGTAATCCTCAAATAATCCGCTCCTCGAGTCCCACAGATAGCGATTGATAAGCTGCTTGCGATGCTTGGCCAGTTGCCTCCATCGACGGGATTCAGTTGACCTCCGGAGATCGGTGGCAAGTTCGGAGAGGTCGCGCTCAATCTTATAGAGGAGACTGTTGAGGCAGACGGGTGCGAAGTCCTGCGTGCTACCGCCGAATGGGCCAAAGCGAAAGGTGGTGTCAAAGCCAGACTCGCGCATGGCCTGATCGCCCTTGTAGAACTCCGGCGTAAGCCACACGGTCTTGCTTTTCTCACACGGTTGATGATCGCACAGAGGGACATGAAGCGCAGGTCCAATGCCCTTGGCTGCGATCTCGGTCAGGTAGCCGGTGCGAACTTCAGGATGTTTTACGAGCCAGTCGGCGACCTTGATGTAGTAGTCGCTATGGTCGCCAATCTCCTGCACTGGTCCGCTTCCGAAATCGTAGTAGCGAGACAACCCGGTTGCAGAGTCAAGTTTTGGTGCGGTCATCCAGAGCTTGTAGTCGCGTTGTGCGTACTGATAGGCGCGCTCCAGCCATGCCGCGTCATCTTGATGCAATGCGATATTGGCATGGTGTACAGCGAGAATCATGGAACTGAGGAACGGCGGTTGCGAACGAGTGAGGTAATAGGTGCGGTTGGCGTTGAGGACTGCGCCGTAGTTCTCGATCTCGAAGAAGAAATTCTCTACCATGCCTCGGGCGAGATTGAGCTCTCCGTCCTCGATGAGTCCGCGCAGGATGAAGTAGCTGTCCCAACCGTACATTTCATTAAAGCGGCCGCCGGGGACAACGTAAGGGTTGGGCAAGTAGAGCAAGCCAGGTTCCGGTAGGCTCTGTGGAAGTATCTGGCCTAAGTGAGTGACGGAGCGCGGCAGAATTTCAATGTGCACGGCGCACTGCTCGCCAAGTTGGGCGACCGCTGCGGGAATCTCCATGCCTTTTGGCAGATACAGCACACGGCTGGGGTTCAGAAGCTTGGAATCCGAAAAGGAGGCACACTCATTGGTAGAACGGGTAAGTGTGCGCCACCCATCATGAATGTAACGAAGGATTTGTGTCGAAGTTTCCGAGTTCTGAGTTTTCGCAAGTTCGGCGGCTTGCGCGGAAGACACAGAGATTGCCGCAGCAGGTGCAAGCCACAGGACGACACCAGCCAGGACGAGAAGAACATAACGACTTCGGGGTAATAATATCTTGGTCACAAATATACGTACCATGAGTTATATATAGACTCGGTGTCAGCTGTTTCGACCCATGCAGCAGAAAGCAAACAAAGCTGCTGTAATCGCGAGTGGACATTTCATGGCAATCGAGTCTACTACCCGTAGAGCGCGCCCGCCCGACGAAATGCAGTGTTCCCGCAGTCCGCCATAAAATGATGGTCGTGCCCGATTACAGCAAGGTGCAGCTAATCTGGATCGCCGCAAATAGGATCGAGATTGGTCTGAACAACGTCTCCAGAGAGGTCTTCGTATTCAGTTATGGAAAGCATGAAACGTGCATGAAACTTGACTGGAATCTCGGAGCGCTCGCCGATGGACTTCGCTGCTACCGAAGTCAGGAATTCTTCTTGGCTCACGAGCATTGGGAAAGTGTTTGGCTGAAGTGCCAAGAACCGGAGAAGTCCTTTCTACAAGCGTTGATTCAAATGGCGGCGGCATTCCATCATCTTCAACGAGACAACTCGTCCGGCACTGCATCTTTGCTCAAGTCGGCACTGCGACGCCTTGAGCCCTATCCTGCGATCTTTGAAGGAGTGGATGTCGCACCGCTCCGTGAGGAGTTGGGAGCCTGGTTGCGGATGCTAGAAGTGCACGATTCTCCCATTCACCCTCTTTTCCCGCAGATACAGTTTGTCTCTTCCGAGATTAGCGAAGGTGAAAAGGCGGAGAGCTAGCAGAAAAGGATCAGGGAAGATACATGCCAGACTTCATTGGAGCGATTGACCAGGGAACGACCAACTCACGGTTTATGGTGTTCGACCGTTTCGGAAAGATTGTCAGCGCTGCACAGAAGGAACATGAGCAAATCTATCCAAAGCCAGGATGGGTCGAACACAATCCTGTCGAGATTTGGCGTCGGGTTCAAGAAGTGATCAAGGAGGCGATGCAAGCGAAAGGCCTGAGACCCTCGGATCTGTCAGGCATCGGGATCACCAATCAGCGAGAAACCACGTTGCTGTGGAATAAGAAGACGGGAAGAGCAGTTTACAATGCCATCGTCTGGCAAGACACTCGGGTTGCCGCCGCCGTCGCGGAATTCTCCTCACGTGGCGGCCAGGATCGCTATCGCGCGAAGACCGGTCTGCCCCTGGCCACGTATTTCAGCGGCCTGAAGGTGCGCTGGATTTTGAACAACGTTCCGGGTGCCCGCGTCGCAGCGGAAGCCGGGGACCTGCTGTTTGGAAATATCGACTCATTTCTAATCTGGAATTTGACCGGTGGCGTTAACGGCGGCGTACATGTCACCGATGTGACCAATGCCAGTCGTACCCAGTTGATGGATCTGAAGACTCTGAAGTGGGACGACGACATCCTGGAAGAGTTCGACATTCCAGCGCAAGTTCTACCAAAGATTGCATCGAGCGCGGAAGTTTATGGTCAAGCCGTTCTCGGGACGATCAAAGACGTTGCCATTGCTGGCGATCTCGGCGACCAGCAGGCGGCGCTGTTCGGTCAGGCATGCTTCAAGCCCGGCGAGGCCAAGAACACCTACGGTACCGGTAGCTTCCTGCTGATGAACACCGGCGAAAAGATTGTTCCATCCAAGCACGGGCTGTTGACTACGCTCGGCTACAAGATTGGCCGGAAGCCAGCGGTATACGGGCTGGAGGGCAGCATCGCGATTACGGGCGCGCTGGTACAGTGGGTTCGCGACAACCTGGGAATAATTGAGAAGAGCTCAGACATTGAGCTGCTGGCACGTACAGTCGATGACAACGGTGGGGTTTACATCGTTCCAGCCTTTTCCGGACTCTATGCGCCGTACTGGAAAGACAATGCTCGCGGCGTCATCGCTGGTCTGACCCGCTACATCAACAAAGGCCATATCGCCCGCGCCGTATTGGAAGCGACTGCGTTTCAGGTTCGCGAGGTGGTGGATGCCATGGAAAAGGATTCCGGGATCGAACTGGCGAGCCTGCGCGTGGACGGGGGCATGGTTCAGAACCCTCTACTGATGCAGTTCCAGTCCAACATCCTGAACAAGCCAGTTGTTTGTCCGGCTATACAGGAAACTACCGCATTGGGCGCTGCGTACGCAGCGGGCCTGGCCACCAGTTTCCTGGAGGATACCGATGACGTGATTGCCAACTGGGCGGAAGATCATCGCTGGAATCCCGCAATGGAAGAAGAGAAGCGAGCATCGTTGTATCACTTCTGGAAGAAGGCTGTTACGCGGACCTTCGACTGGGTCGAGTAGCACAAAGGCTAAGATGGTTGCAGCGGAAACGGAGGTGCGCCGAGTGTCAATCGACCGATATAGCGAAGTCAAAGCCCTCTATAAACAAGCTCAGAAAATTCTCTTGCACGAAATGACGGAGGACGAACAATTGTTCGTCGCAGAACTGGGATGGGACGATCTGGCGACTTTGTCCGAAAAGAAGCTCTCCCGGCTGAGGGAGCTAATCAGAAAAAAAGGCCATAAACAGGGCGATGGAAGATGACAGTTCGGCTGGACGGCGGGCCGGACCTTCGGAAGTTCGGCATTTGTGACCCAAATCATTGCTCCGAACCCATTCTCCCAATACTCTGTCAGAGAAGGCTCATTCCGTAGCTTGCCTTTCAACAAACTCCCCTTGATGCCGCTATTCGGCAAGGACATCGCAAACAAACCGCTACTCTGCCTGTATCACGGAAGGTGTCAACCATGCGTTCAGATATCGTTTTTGATGCACTGCAATCGAAGAACCGCTTTGTGTTGTGCCATGAAGCATTCAAGGCTGTTCGCTTGCTTCACAAAAGCAATACTCGCATCGAGGATACGACCAATGACGCACTTATGCGCATCGCAGATGCGGAGCAAATTGTGATCAGGCCAGAAGACGCTATCATGCATCCCCTGGAGCCGTAGCTCTACGTCGCAGTCGCCGCCGCTGCCCCATGAAGCTGCGGATGGTCTGCCCGTCTCGGGAGCCAGAAGCTCAGGCGTACGATAAAAACCTTGCCTGGAAGAATGCATCGCAGAACACGCATGCCGAAAGCACGTGCGGATCATAGTCGCCGCTTGTGACAAACAATCGTGCCGATACGATGTCGGTTGTTACGAAGTAATTCCTGTCGCAAGCCGATTCCGATCACTTCGTGCGGAGAAAGTCCTACGCCGACAAGCTCTTTCGCTGTTTTAATTCCTGCAGCATGCGCTCGATCTCCTGCTCTCGCTCGAGTTTCTCAAATCTTCGCTCGATGTCCTCTCCGCTCAACTCCACCGCAGCCTGGGTCACGGCTTCTTCGTGCATTACCTTATTGCTCATGCGCTGAAATGCTCCGAGTTTGTCCTTCGAAGATCCTTTCTGGCTTGCGTCCGCCGCACGCCCCACCGCTTTGGCTCGGCGGTGCTGAGCGATCAACACATCGGCCTGTCCCTCGACTTCAGAAATCTTCCTGGCGAGTGCGTTCAAAGCGTCCTTCAGCACTTCCACCTGCGATTTCTGATCCTCCATCTGCTCCACAAAATTCGCCGCCAATTGCTTATAGCTCATGGCACGATCCAGTCCGGCGCGCGCCAGTCGATCGTCTCCCTTGCTCACCGCAAGCTGTGCTTTATGCATCCATTCTTCCTCACGCGTTTTGTTCTCCTGCTGCTTCTTCTCCAACAGATGCAGGTCGGCCAGCGCGATCGCCACCTGCGTCTTTACCTGCATGAACTGGTTCTGCATGTCGAGGATGACCTGTTTGATCATCTTCTCGGGGTTTTCGGCTCGATCAACGAGTTCATTCAGATTGGCGCGAATCAATGTTGCCACTCGTTCCAGCAGTGCCATACCGTGCTCCTTTTCTGAATACCGGGGGCGCGAAACCGCGCCCCCGGTTCCTACTTACTTCGCAGCGCCTTTTGCCAGCGTATTGTCGTCAGTGCCTGGCTTCGGACCTTTGTCGCCAATGGTACGCACCCGCGACATCAGTTCCTGCATATTCATGCCGGAGAGCGCCTCGAACAGTGCCGGAACCTGCGCAGCCATTTGCGCAATATCTCCGGTGATCTTGTTCACTCCTGCGGTGTGCCCGTCGCCGGTAGAGACAATCGTGATGCGATCCACTTGGGCCAGTGGCGCAGCCAAAGCGCGAACGATCTCCGGCATTCCAGAGATTAACTTGTCGATCACCGCGGCCTGGTTGTATTCCTGGAAAGCTTCGGCTTTTACGTTCATCGCTTTCGCTTCGGCCTCGCCTTTTTTAAAGATGATCTCGGCCTCGGCTTCGCCCTGCTCGCGGATGTTCGCAGCCTTGCCTTCGGCTTCCAGAATGAGCCGCTGCTTCTCGGCACTTGCCAGAGTCTCAATGCGCTGGCGTTCAATCTCGGCTGGCTTCAACACCGTTGCGATCAACTCCTTTTCGCGGCGGGCAATTTCAGCTTCCTGCACCAGAACCTGCTGCTCCTTCTCTGCCTTTTGCACTTTTACCGCTTCTACAACCAACTGCTGCTGCATGATGTTGGTCTGGATCTCGTAGGACTTGTCAGCCGTTGCCTGCTGTTTCTTCACGGCTTCCGCGTACTCGGCCTTCTTCACCTCCATGTCACGTGTCGCTTCGGACTGCTTCGCCAGCGAAAGTGTCTCGGCCAGCACCCGTTCCTGATCAGCCTGAGCCTTCGCCACCGCTGCTTCCCGCTGTGCAATCGCGCGCCGCATTGCCGTGTCGCGTTCGGCTTCGGCCGTTGCGACATCGGCATCGCGCTTGATCCTGGCAATGTCCGGACGTCCCATGTTGGTGATGTACTCGTTCTGATCGCGAACTTCCTTGATCGTGAACGAGATCACCTCCAATCCCATCTTGTTCATGTCCTCCGCGCAGGTGGAGCGCATACGGTCGCTTACCATCTCCGGTTGTTTCACAATCTCTTCCACCGTCAACTGGCCGATGATTCCCCGTAAATGTCCTTCCATCACCAGTCGGATAAGCCCTTCGCGCTCATCCGGATTTTTGGTGAGAAACTGCTCAGCGGCGGTCATGATCGATTCGTTATCCGACTTCACCTTGATCTGCGCAACCGCTTCCACCGTCACCGCGACGCCCTGCTTTGTGTACAGGTCCTGTTTGGGAGCCACGTCAAATGACATCAGCTCTAGCGAAAGCTCGCGCGCGTTTTCGATCATCGGGATAATGACGGTACCCTTCCCCTTAATGATTCGCGTACCGCGAAAACCATAGACCACGAGAGCCTCGTGGGGACCGGCCTTGCGATACAATTTGGCAAAGGCCGCAAAGCTAAACACGATTACCAGAACCAGTAAACCTGAAAGCACCAGCACATCGATCGGGATTTGAAATCCCATATTGCCTCCTCAGGCACAATCAATTTTTCAATGCTAATTAATGCTAATTAATGCAATGATCCTGCATCGACTCCCGCCGAAGCCGCCAACTCGTCCCAGCGCCGCACATACGCTATGCCACGCTCGTAGCGAGTCACCACCACTTCCACATCTTTTGCGATCTCGCGGCCATCCTCACTTCTCGCCGCGATCGAACAGCGCGATCCCTGACGCGAAAATATGACCTCACCTGTTCCACCTGGGCGCAGCCGTGAACTCACCCGGCCCAGTACTCCGACCATCTCGTAGTCCGCCGCATCCATGGGGGCTTCAAAGTGCAGCAGAATCCGCGTCACCAGTAGAAACACCAGGGTCGCTCCCACGAATCCTCCGCCGATTGAGATCAGCAGCGCCGCCATCGCATACACATTGGAGTGCCGGGTCAGCAGAAATCCAATCCCTCCAAACCATGCCAAAAACGCCGTCACCGTCCCCAGATTCACCGCTGGCAAATTCCCAGAGCCCGTTCCGGCACGATGCACTTGACCGACGTGTCCCAGGTGAAAATGAAACGGCAGGTGCACGTGCAGATGAACTCCTCCCATCAGCACTGACAGGGCGCTAAGCGCAAACCCAACCAGGAAACATGTGAGATACAGGTCAGCAATCGTCACTATGCCTTCTTCCTTTTCCCTAGCCTCTCGCGCTGTAGGCGAGGCTCCAGCACTGCGTCCGGCTTTAACACTTCCATTAAGCGGTCCACCAACCTCGGGGTCTCCAAGATTGCACCTAGCAACACCATGCAGCGCCGCGAATCATCGTGCTTGGCTACTTGCAGCATCGCGTGCGCAACCGCGGCATCGCGGCGGAAGCGCTCCGCCCCGCCGATCAGCCAAAGATCCAGCGTGTCTTCCATTACTCGCGCATCGCTCACCAGTTCTGTGTGGTAGCCCTCCGGATCGTCCACCATGTAGCCGGGATGCACTTTGAAAAACTTTGCCAATAACATGCGGGTCGAGTTGGTCAGATGCGGGCGCGCGCCGCTCTCCAGTTGTGAGAGATAGCTCTGGCTCAGCGCCTTTCCGGCTTCCTTCTGAATAGCGCGTACGGTCTCCTGCTGCGTCATCTCCCGGCCGAGGCCGCGCAAGGTGCCTTCCATCAACCGCAAATAGCGAAGTTTTTCTCCGAGCCTCATATAAGGACTGCAATACTAGTATTGCAAATTGCAATATGTCAAATTAATTTTTTGCCTGGCGCGTACACCCGCCGTCGAAACCTTTCGACGAACTCCCGAGTAGCCGCGCCGGTCCGCTCTGGCGAATTCTCCTGAGTAAAGTGTGACTTCTCGATTGGTATCTCCGTTCGCAACGTCGATTTTGCATCTTGTCCACACGCTGACCTGCCGTTCATTCGGAAGAGAATGGCCTTTTCGCCTATCGAACCGTCCGAGCTTCCGTGCCGGAACGTTTTGTCATGCTCTTTTCCGAACCGCCTCCGATTGCGATGCGTCCAACTTATTAGTGTCAAGCGATGCTCATTTTTGATGGAGGCAAGATGATGTCTAGCGCGGTGGACAATATAGATGTCCTGATTGTTGGTGCCGGGCCAGTAGGTCTGTTTCTTGCGAACGAGTGTGTGCGCAGGGAACTGAGATGTCGGATCGTTGAGACTCACTCTGGCCAGTCGGAACACTCTAAGGCGCTTGCAATCTTCCCCCGCACGCTTGAGATCTTCGACATGGCTGGAGTAGTCGCTCCGTTCCTCGAAGGGGCGAACCGTGTCACGTCGGTGTCTGTTGCGACACAGGGACGCAGGCTTGCTCACATGCGCTTCGCGCCGGAAGAGAGCCCATATCCGTTTGTAGCCATGGTTCCCCAGGATGTGACCGAGCGATTGCTGGCAGAAGAGTTGCGTCGCAAAGGTGGTGCGGTCGAGTACGAAACAACATTTGTGTCTGCCTTTGAGCAGAACGGTGGAGTGAATGTGATGTTGGAGCGGAAGGGCGAGCCAATCAACCTCCGAGCGTCCTTCGTCGTCGGCTGCGATGGCGCACACAGTGTGGTCCGGCATCTGCTCAACTTGCCTTTTGAAGGAGCAGAATACAACGAGACGTTCATGCTCGCTGATGTGGAAATGAATGAAGCCCTTCCTGCGGACGAGTTGCAGTTGTGCCCTAGCGAATTAGGACCGGTAGCCATTTTCCCAATAAGCTCGACTCGCCGACGCATCGTGGCGGTCATCGACAAAGCGGAAGGGGATGCGCCGTCGCTGGAACTTGTGAGAAAAGTAATAGCGCAACGCGCGCCGAATGGGATTGAGGTCCGCGCTATGAACTGGAGCAGCTATTTCCGCATTCATCGCCGCCAAGTAGCACGTCTGCGTGTAGGACGTTTTTTCATAGCGGGCGACGCTGCGCACATTCATAGTCCATTTGGTGGGCAGGGGATGAACACCGGACTGCATGACGTCTGGAATCTGGTCTGGAAGCTCGATTTTGTTCTTCGCGGCCATGGGGGTGAGGAGTTGCTCGAAAGCTACAGCGCCGAGCGGAGGCCGGTGATCAAGCAGGTCATCCGAACTACGGATCTCCTGACCAAGGCAATGGGAATTCCGAGCAAGTTCGCGCAGATACTTCGCGACACCCTGATACCGATGCTCTCGCGCCTGGCTCCTTTTCAGCATGCTTTCGTGCGGAGGCTTTCTGGACTCGGTGTAGCCTATCGCGGAAGCCCTATAGTGGAAGGTGCAGGAGAGCGATACTTCGATGATTCGCTGCGCGGCGGAAAGGGTATCGGCAGCCGATTCTTACTTCTGGTAGATAAGGACGCAGCCTCGTCGGCAAGAGACGCTGCCGGGCCGTTGGCTGAGTCCTTCAGAGATATCGTCGAACTGCGATTGCAGCCTCGACGCGACGCCACTCTCGTCCGGCCGGATGGCTATGTCGCGTACTCTGGCCGCGACGGAATTGCAGCATTGAAAGCCGTGCGTTCGACTTTAGAGCGGCAGACTAAGTTGAGTTTGCAATATGTTTCCGAGCCACGGGCTGCGGCATAGCGCACGAGATCTTATCGGAATCTATTCGCGGCCACATAAGCTTCTGCGCCATCGATCGCTCGATGGCGCAGAAGCTTATGATTGAAGTTAGCTGCCCGCCTTCGCCGCGAAAGCGAGCTCTCTGCTGGGTTCCGGCACTTCTGCTGCCGCGGCTTGACCGCCAAAGCTGCTCTCGATCGTTCTGCTCTGCACTGTGAACCGCTCTCCGATTGCGATATCCATGCTATAGGCCAACTCATCCGGCGTCGGCTGGGGCCGGTCTGTGCTGACAGAACTGCTTGCAGCCGTCCTCCTTGGTGCCGTGACATTCTGCGGCCCAATTGCGATGTCCATCTTGTACGCCAGCTCATCTGCTGACGGCCGGGATTGACTGCTGGAGTTGCTCGCGACCGTGCTCACATGCGACAAACCATGAGGCGCAAGCTGCGAGAGCCAGCTCCGTCGCAGTTCCATACAGAATCCCACGGCTTGAGCCGCTGCCTTGAAAAACATGCCAATGGGCGCGAACCACGAAGCCTTCTTGTAGATATTGATTACGCCTGAATCCAAGCGGACGTCGGAAGGGAGCGAAGCTTTCTCAATCCCGATCGCCCGATCCATTCCGAGACTGCACTGCTCTTGGAAATCAACGGTATTGGCGGCAGCATTATCGGCGGGCATGGTTCTGTTGTTCACGGCTCCTCCTTCGCTAAAAGAGGGACAGGCACGTGCCCACTCACTTCCTGATCAAGCGTTGGGAAGTGCCGTTTTTCTTTCGCAAATCTATTATAAATTACGGACGGAGAGCACGCGTTTCAAGATGCTCTCTGCTAAACATTCTTTAGCTGCGCCTCGTCCATACCGAAGTAGTGGCCGAACTCGTGGATGACCGTTCGCCGGATTTGCTCCTGTATTTCTGCCGCGCTGGAGCACACCGCTTCAATGTTTTTCTGGTAGAGGACGACGTAATCCGGCCCGCTCGACAGGCCGAAAACGCTCTTCCTGGTCATGGGCACGCCATGGAAAAGGCCGAGCAGGAGTTTCTTTGGGCGGGAGGATAGGGTTTGTCCGGGCGGGAAGTCCTCCACCAGCGCGGCGACATTGCAGATGCGGCTGCGGAATTCTTCCGGAAGCGAATCGAGCACCGTTTGCATGACCTTGGCGAACTCTTCGCGTTCCATGCTCAACCCACTGTCCAAACCGTTGGATATCCCACACGTAAGGCAACGCCATCGCCATCACTGCCGCTGAGGCCGATCGCGCGATACAATGACGTTATTCGAATGTCCAGTAATCTTTGGATGATCGGAAATGGAGGTCGAGAGAGCATCAGTTATAAAGCTCTTTCTCTTTAATGATTCACCCAGTCAGAACTCTATTGAAGGAAATATTTGTGGTACCACCCAAGCGGATTCTACGAAGAGCGTATGAGGGATTTGTCCGCACCATAAGATTCATCGCCGCTGTCGTTCTTCATCTCAGGAGACACCTGAGGCCGCCACATCCAGTCTTGCAGAAATAAAGCCCGTCCCGCCGATCGCCGTGCTCGCATGGGGGCAGTCGGCGTGGGAGCCTACGCGATGTTTGGCAAGACCTGCGCGCTGGTTTGTCCGTTGGTTCCGGCGTCTTCCGAAGCCAATTCGCCAGGAAGCGGCACGACGTTGGAGAAATGTCCAATGCCGATCAGCTGCTGTCCTGAGTCCAGTGCTGCAACCAAAGCCGTACCAGCCCCGCGACCTCCATCAAGAGCAGCATTATTCGTTTGCGAGGAAATCTCAAGAATTCTCTCCAGTAGCTTCAGCGGCTCCTGAGCTGGATATTCGAGACGCTCCTCGCCGTGGCTCAGGAGTGGCTGGATGTCATCCCACGCCGACCCGACAGGCACACCCGCAACTTCGTCCAGATACCGTTTAAAATGGGGCTCTGCTCCGGGCCTGGCCTGGTCGATGCGGCCTTCACCGTAGAGCTTCTGCATGTCCTCTTTCGAAAATCGCCAATAGCCCGTCACCCCGAGAAATTCGTACTGAGCCTTCTCATTCAACGGAGCGTCTCCTCTCGGAGTCACAAGATCCCCGAACCGGTACCGCCGCCCCGTCTCGGGCTCTACTTTCGTGTAAAGCTTGTCAGCGAAATCCTCATCGTCAGGGCGATAGAGGTACTCGAAATAGCACTTCGAGTCGCCGACATAAAGAAGGACAGTGCTGTGACCAAGACGATCTGAAGTATGCGCGGCATCATCGTCGTTTGACGGCCGTTTCCACCTAAACTCATTGATGAAATTGCTCTGGCCCAGGATCTCATTGAGCATCATTTCAATTTGATGTTTGGCGTCCCAATCGCAGTGAAAGTAGAAACTTCCGGTAGGCTTCAGGACGCGGGCGAGTTCCACACATCGGGGACGCATGAAATCGAGGTAGGCTTGCGTGGATTCTGGACGGTCTTTGAAAGCAACTTTCTCCTTCAACTCTTTCCAGAATTCCTTGAATGTCCCGTTCGAATCGGAAGGTGGGTCGATGTAAACGAGGTCGATGCATTTGTCCGGCAGTTTCTTCAACTGCTCAAGATTATCTCCGCAATCGATGACCCGAGTTTCAACAAGCGGAAGCGTCTTTTCCGGGTACTTCATTTTGTTTACCTGCCAATCCCACTATCCATGTTTGGCACTCCAAAAAGATGGTCAATACGGCTCAGCGTTGGCTCGGCGATTCTGGCATCCTCATGTGGCCCAAGTACAGGAGAGAGCCCCATGTCTGCTCGAAGCATTCATCTACTATCAAAGCCGGGTGGCTCCGATGCCTCCATAACTCCAGCAGAGATTCAGAGATTAGAAGATCAATCGAGGTTAAACTGCCTTGCCGACGAGGTTGGCAGAGCAAGCTGGAAGGACGGCGCAGTGTCACGGCCAAGGTCGCGATATTCCTATGACGTAGTAGAAACGTAAGAGGGTAGGCGCGATCTCGGGGATATTGATGTGCCGCCTGAGCTGCCGTCGTGAGGCCAGTTTCTGCATCATTAAGGTGTTAGGGCGAACTTTTTGCGTGAAGGCCAGACTTTTATACCCTTTGGGCTCCATCTCACAACGCGATTTTCCCGGCGATGTTTTCCCCGCGCCAACTTTGGCACAGTTATTGCCTCTACACGTCAGGTAAGCATGGAGGCAACCTATGAGAGAAGCACTGCGAAATCTGTATCCCGTGGTGTTACTGCTACTCTCTGCTCTGTTTCTTCCGCCTGCTTGTTACGCCAGCAATGTAGTGATGGGAAAGATTCACTTTGAGGGCAGATCGAACGTTGAGAGAACCTCTGGTGTGTGGATTGACGGAGAGTACGTCGGTTACTTGAAAGAGCTCACAGGGTCGAAGAAGGTGTTGCTATTGCCGGGCAAACACACAATCGTGATCCGTCAGGATGGCTACAAGGATTTCACGGTGGGCGTGATTCTCCAGCCGGGAGAGGAGCAGGTTATCGGCGTTGCCATGGAGAAGAGCATCACAGAACCAGCTTCGCGTGTGACATCCACTGTTAAAATTTCGGCAAATCCGTCGAGGGCGGCGGTTTTTGTGGACGGTCTTTTTGTGGGCCATGTTGGTGAGTTCCACCGCTGGGGTCGAGCAATGCTTGTAGAACCCGGAGTCCATAGAATCAGGATTGCCCTTCCGGGTTACGAAAGCTTCGAGACGGAAATCAGCACACGGCCAGATCAAAAGGTAGAGATCAAGACAGACCTACTGAAGAGCAGCGTCCCCCTCACCGATTCACTGCTCGAACTGGGGGATGGTAACGCAGCGTCGTCGCCTACTGAACGAGGCCTACCGAACGCAATTGCATCGCCCACGCAGAGGTGAGTCGAGCGTCCTCAGCCTCCTCGTGGCGCGGACGCCCAGTTTCCCGAGTCTCCGTGTGCTCGTGTCGGTTCGCGCCGTTAAACTCCGAAGCAGCCCACACATTCGAAAGCGTCGTTCCACTTGTGCCCGTAGGTCGTCACATTGTCACACCTGATGTGACGACCTCGCTACGAGATGCGAATACTTGATTCATGGTGGAAACCAACCCGACCCTCAGCGGCATCGGTGCGAGTTAGTTGTTGCGGCCCCAGAGCAGGTTGCTTATGACAAAAGATTGGAAGACCCGGCTGATTCATACCGATGTGAAGGTCCCCGAGGGCTTTGAATCGCTGGCGTCGCCAGTCTATCGGGGCTCGACCGTCGTCTTTCCTAACACCTCTTCAACACACACGGAGTGGAACCAGGAAGAACTCGGCTATGCTTACGGCCTTCATGGCACGCCTACCACGCTGGAGTTGGCGGCGCGCATTGCGGAACTTGAAGGTGGCACACGTACACTGCTGGCTCCGAGCGGACTGGCGGCGCTCGCCATGGTAGACCTGGCTTTTCTTACCGCCGGGAGTCACGTGCTGATTCCAGAGAACGTCTATAGCCCGAACCGCGTGCTGGCAATGAAGTTGCTGGGCCGCTTTGGCATTGAGTCCTCGTTTTATCCGCCAGAGATTGGCGGCGGCATCTTGCAGCACTTTCGACCCAATACCCACCTGCTGTGGGCCGAGAGTCCGGGCTCGATCACCATGGAGGTGGAGGACGTCCCTGCGATTTGCGCGGCCGCGCGTGAACGCGGCGTGCCCGTGGCGCTCGACAACACCTGGTCTGCGGGAGTACTGTTTCGAGCGTTTGATCACGGCGTAGACGTCTCGGTGCAGGCGGCGACGAAATACATCGGCGGCCACAGTGATCTACTGTTGGGGTCGGTAACAGTGCGCAATGCTGCGCACCTTGCAAGGCTTGGCGAGGTGCGCGCGCGGCTTGGTCTGGCGGTCTCTCCTGATGACTGTAGCTTGGCGCTGCGTGGGATGACGACATTGGCGGTCCGCCTGAAGTATGTCGAGCAGTCGGCGCTCGAGATTGCACGCTGGCTGGCCGGCCAAGACGAGGTGCAGGCGGTACTGCATCCGGCGCTGGAGTCCTGCCCAGGACACGATATTTGGAAGCGAGATTTCACCGGTTCGTCGGGACTGTTTTCGCTGGTGATGAAGCCGGAGTTCAGTGGCGCGCAGGTGAGGCTCTTCGTGGACTCGCTGGAACTGTTCAAGATCGGCTATAGCTGGGGCGGCGTGGCGAGCCTGGCAGTGGCTTACGATGTGTCCCGAGGCACAGGTTACGGTGACCGTGTTGTTCGGCTCAATATTGGGCTAGAGAGCACAGTTGACCTGATCGCGGACCTCGAGAAGGGTATGCGGGCGATGCGGGGATATTGAGCAGCACTCGAATTTATCGATAACAAAGCAGCCTTTCTTGAGAGCAGGCCATCGGACTATGAACAGGGTAGGAATCTGCCGCCTGAGAATGCGACATCGGACAGGAACGGGCAGGAATCTGCTGCTTGACAGTGTGCACTCGGACAGGGAACCAGGCAGGAATCTGCCGTTGTGAAGAAGTCCTGTAACATCGCCTCCTTTGGATGTGACTTTTAGGGCGAAGCTGTGTGTATCAGGGACAAAAGCTGGCGCCGGACCGAAGCCCGAAGATCAGCCACCAATATCCGCACTAGCGCCAAACTCCTGGCCGAGTATTACAAAGACCAGATTGTTGCGATTCTCTCCTCCTGATCCGATCAATATGGAAACGACTCACTAATCTTCGCTCCCCAGTTCTTCACTTCGCAGAGGTGATCCATGTATTGCTTCTTACTCATGACCTTGGCCCTCCTGGTCCCGATTTCTGTAACTGCACAGACCTTGCACGCCGCCGTCGGAGAGCCCAAGCCAGATACTCCCTCATTGTTTACAAACAGCACAAGTCAGGACAGCCCGCGCCCCAACTTTGCGGATCGAAATCCCCGCTACATACTTCAGGCTGGAGACGTCTTCGACGTCATCTTTGAGTTCAGTCCAGAGTTTACCCAAACGGTCACAGTTCAGCCCGACGGATTTGTAACCCTCAAAGGGGTTGGAGATGAAAAAGTCGCCGGGCTGTCGACTCCCGAAGCAGTCGTTGCGATCAAGGAAGCTTACCTCCCAATCCTGAAAAAACCTGTGATCACCATTTCGCTGAAGGAATTTGAAAAACCTTTCTTTGTCGCCGACGGCATGGTTACTCACCCAGGCAAGTATCCCCTTCGTACTGACACGACGGTCATGGAGGCCATTGCAATCGCGGGCGGAGTAAATGACAGTGCCAAACAAACCCAGGTATTAGTTTTTCGGCGTGTCTCCAGCCAGTGGATGGAAACCAAAGCAATGAATCTTAAACAAATGTTGAAGAACAGGAATTTATCGGAGGACATCGTGCTGCAACCTGGCGACATGATTTACATTCCGCAGACTGCGATGTCCAAACTTCGTCGATATATACCTGCGCCGGGCGTAGGTATGTCTGTAACACCACCACTCTGATTTCTGGAAGAGAGCTGATGTCCAAAACAGCTTGTGCTTCAACGTACGTTACTTCTCAGTTGCCGTTTAGCGCCAGTTGCTTCAATGCCTGAAGTGATGCGGAGGCAAACGCAATGAAACAAACCTTGGCGCACGCTGACGATGCCATCGTGACGAACCTGAATGCGGCGAAAGTTTTGCAGTCAATGATTGGTTCGGGCGATTTTCCAGCGTCGTCGATAGCGTCGTTCAACAGAACTACGTGCCATAGATAAAGGAGAGCCGGTCATGTTCTGTGAATTTTTCGGCTTGCGAGAACAGCCGTTCGGGGTCACGCCTGACGAGCGGTTTCTGTACTTAAGTCACACCCACCGGGAAACGTTTGCTTCATTAACCTACCGCCTGCAGTCCGGACGCGGCTTCGTCGGTGTGGTTGCACCTCCCGGAATGGGGAAGACTACACTCCTGTTCCGGTTACTTCAGGATCTTCGCGAAACGGCACGCACCGCATTTATCTTTCAAACACAATGCACTCCGCTTGAGTTTATGCGCCATCTGGTTACGGACCTGGAGTTGGGCGTCGCCGCTGAGGATCCGTTCCGCCTATATCAACTGCTCAAGGCATCGCTGCTCCGAGAAGCTGGCAACGGTCGTCAGATCGTTATCGTAATTGACGAAGCGCAGAACCTTAGCAACGTGGTTCTGGAACAGATACGGCTACTCTCGGATATCGAAACTCCTCGTGCCAAGCTCCTACAGATCGTGCTCTCAGGACAACCGCAGCTCGCCACAAAGCTCGCGCAGCCTGACCTTCTGCAACTGCATCAACGGTTTTCGATCATCTGCAACCTGAAACAATTCTCTCTATTGGATTCGACACAGTACATCGAACATCGATTGCAGGTTGCGGGGCGGTCCGGGCCGCCGCTTTTTTCGCGCGGCGCCATTGAGGAAGTCGCTCGGCTCAGTGGAGGTGTGCCACGACTGATCAACAATATTTGCTTTGGCGCACTGTCTGCGGGCTTTGCGTCGCGAGCGCGGCTAATCGGTGTTGAGCAGGTGCGAGAAGGGGCCGCCGACCTCCGATTGATCAGCGAAACATCCATTCCGTCTGATAGCAGTCACCGAAGTGCTCCAGACAATCTAGTTGACAGGAACGCCATCAATATTTTGCGAAATGAGATTTCCCAGCACGAGGCTGGCATAGAGCCAGAGGTTGTAACCGCAAAGGCATCAGCGCAACATGCACCCCTGCCCGCCACAAAGGTGACTCCGTTGCAACAAGCCCCCTCGCGGGCTCCCGATGGCACTTTTTTCCCCGGCCGTACAGCAAGCACTATCGAAAAGGAGCTGAGGTCTCCTGTCACTCGCACAGCCAGGATCGCTGTTGCTGCCATCGCACTCCTGTTAACGGGATTTCTAGGTTTCAGATTCATGCCTAGACACCAATGGGCTAAACCGCTGCCTATTCCGGCCGCGAGCGAGATAGCTCTTCCGCTGAGCCACAAGCCGCAACACGTCCATCAACCGCTGCCCAGGCCTCAAGCACAAAAATCCAATCCCAGCATTTTAGAGAACCGACACCCAGTTGCGGAGAAGAGCGCGCCCATCAGTCGGCCTCTACCTCCGGAGGCGATACCTGTCAGCCAGTCGGTTTCAGCGACACCGGCTATCGCCCCGCAACCAAAGCCAGCGAGTCAAAGCACTCTCCTGGAAGCTCCACCTGTCGTGACGACGCCTGGTGCTCAGCCCGTCCTTCCAATCTCGATTAGCCAGCACGGTTCGGTGACGCTGTCTCCTCAGGAAACAACTGTGGAGCCTGGGGCGGCCCGTCAGGGTGCCGTTCTTATATCTTTTCCGGATTCGAAGCCCTAACGCACGGCAGTCTGGTTCTGGCGTTTAGCAACCAATATTCAAGACAAGCCGGTCAAGCCCGACAACTCGGAAAGACGACCCTATAAAGAGGAAATAATCTATGAGTAGAGATTTCGAGGTTCTGCAACGGCTGGAAGAAGATCGGAGAAATTCACGACGGCACTCGACTCCCGAAGAGGCGCCCCCGGCTTATGACTCAGCTAATTTGAACAATCTGTTTTTGGATGATCCAGTATTGGACTCGATCGTTCCCTCGAAGACTGCCAGCGCACAACTCGGGAACTGGCGTCGACAAGAGATCGCGAAGCTTCTCCACCGGCTACTATTGGGGACGTCAGAATTGAGGTCCGCGGTAGTATTTGCGACCGTTGAGCCAAGCGATAGCGCAGTTCGCATCACTGCTTGGGCGAGCGAAATGCTCGCGCAGCAGCCGAAGACTAGGGTATGCGCCATCGACGCAAGCTTTCGGATGCCAGCCTTGCACGAGCAATTCGCGGTTCCCAACCATCGGGGACTGGTAGACGCTCTGATCGAGGATGGACCGATTCGCGGTTTCACGCAGCGAGTGTCACAAAATCTCTGGCTCCTGTGCGCGGGAGCGCCGGCGAGTGACACGCACGGCAACCCGAGTCACACCCTCGAAAGAGTAAAAAGCAGAATGCTGGAACTTCGCGAAAGCTTCGACTATGTGCTGATTGGCGCGACAGCCATCGAGAGCGATCCGGAGGCAATGCTGTTTGCGCAAGCCAGTGATGGAATCGTGCTGGTATTGGAAGCTAACGCCACACGGCGGTACAGAGTCGAGAACACAAAAGAATACCTGCGCGCTGCTAACGTGCCGTTACTCGGTGCAGTCCTGAACAATCGGGATTTTCCGATTCCCGATGCAATCTATAAAAAGCTCTGAGCGCCGGCTGAAAATACGACCAGTTTGGACTTCGTAAGTAAACCTAGGTCTTTGCTGCTCCAACAAAAAGCGGGAGGAAGATACCGTGCAAGAGAACAGGCCATTGCTGCTGTCGGGGCGTCCCGAGCCGACCATCACGCCGCGCTCGGTGTTCACAGTGCTGTTTCGGCAAAAACGATTAATCCTGATCGTCTTTTGCGCTGTGTTCATTCCTATACTGATTGCGGTTAACGTTTTGCCCGGTGAGTACGTATCGGAGACCAAAATCGTTGTAGAACGCCAACGCTTCGATCCAGTAATTACTTCCGGATTCAGAGCCGAGAGCTCTTCGGCTCCGAGCCTTACGCGACTGGATGAGCAGGATATCGACTCCGAAATTGACCTGCTGCAAAGTGACGATCTGCTTCGCCAGGTTGTGATCGCCTGCAAACTGTGGCAAAAAGTTCCACGCTGGCGCAGTGTCCTTCCCCTACCCATGAGTTCGCCGGAAAAGCGAATTGCCAAGGCTGTTCAGGGTCTGAGGAAAGGCCTGATGGTAGATCCACCGAATAAATCCAATGTTGTGACAGTGCGCTTTTATTCGCACGATCCGCAACAAGCAGCACAAATATTGCAATCGATTACGAATGTTTACTTAGAAAAGCACCTGCAGATTCACCGGCCGGCCGGTAGTACGGAATTCTTCAACGGAGAAGTTGAACGGAATCATCGCGCACTGCAAGAGGCTGAAGCGAAATTGACGGACTTCACCAAATCAGAACGCGTAGTCGCGGCAGACGTCGAGGGTAGTGCAATGCTACAGAAGATCGGCGACTTCGATGCCTCCCTCCAAAACACACGCTCTCAAATCGCCGCTACCCAGCAGCGTATCGCAGACCTCAGCTCACAACTCAATAATGGGTCGTCGCGGATCACCACGCAGGTCAAAAGCTCATCGGTGCTCCTGGAGTCTCTGAAAACCACACTGTTTTCTCTCGAACTAAAGCGTTCAGAACTGCTTACCCAATACCAACAAAGTTATCCTCCAGTGCAAGAACTCGAAAGCCAAATAGCCGATACGCATGCTGCAATTGCAGCAGCTGAACAGGCCCCTACGGCGGAGCGCACCACTGACTTGGATCCCGTTCACCTCTGGGCTCAGTCCGAACTCGCTAAGGCACGTGCCGAGCTTGTATCTTTGCGCGCGAGCGCTGCGCAGATTCAGGGAACCCTGCAAGAATACCGGACGAGAGCCGTTCACCTGGAGCAACTGCAAACCCAACAGGACGACCTGAAACGCTTGGAAAGATTGGGCGCAGATGCTTATCAGGCGTCGCTGCGCGAACAGTCGGAGGCACGTATGTCTGAAGCGCTTGACCGTGCGCAGATTATGAATGTTGCGGTCGCTGAACCGGCGTCGGTGCCTGCGCTGCCAACGGCTTCGCCCTTATTGAAACTGGTACTTGGGTGCATTTTGGCGCTTATCGTCTCCCTTGGTTTGGCCTTCGCCGCTGATTACTGCGATCCCTCGTTCCGCACGCCCCAGGAAGTCGAGGTATTCCTGAAGGTTCCGGTGTTGGCGGCACTCCCGCACCCGAAGGCGCTCTCGGGCGATAACGACGATGCAATGTCGTCACCTTACCTGGCCGCCTGATTTTCTGGAGGGATACCTTCGCGTCCGCCTCGTTGCTTCCAATACTGCCCGATTAGTCGAGACGTCCAGACTGAAACTGAGGGAAAAATGAGCAGTTTAGTGTCGGTCATAATACCAGCCTACAATTCGAGTCGCTACATACGACAGGCCATTGAATCGGTATTCAACCAGACTCACCAGAACACCGAAGCTGTGGTCGTTGATGATGGCTCCTCGGATAACACCCGAGAGCTGGTATCCTCACTCGTTCCGAACCGACGCCTCAAATATCTCTACCAGGAGAATAAGGGGCCCGCAGCAGCGAGAAACGCAGGCATACGCGGTTCGACAGGCGCATTCATTGCATTTCTGGATGCGGACGATTTTTGGTTGCCGAACAAGTTGGAGACGCAGTTGACGTTGTTTCAAAACCAGAAAGTCGGGCTCGTGTATTCGGATGTCGAATGTTTTATCGAAAGCGGCGAAGGCATCTCGCTTTCTGAGTTGACTGAAGAACCCGATTTAGCCAAGCACTTCCGTCGTGGGTGCGTTTACCATTCTCTGCTGCATTTCAATTTTATTCCAACGTCGTCCGTGGTGGTTAGAAGAGACGTGTTAGATCGGACTGGGCTTTTCTTGGAGGCAATAGGCGAGGGACGCTTCTTATTCGGAGAAGATTACGAACTCTGGCTGAGAATCGTAAAGCGTAGCCAGGTTGATTTCGTTCATCACAAAGCCGTGATGCATAGAATGCATCAAGAGCAGCTCTCACGCGATAAAGCACGCCGTTATAGACAACTATGTTTTCTTTATCGATATCTTCTGTATAAAAAAGACTCCTCCGAAAGATTTGTGATACTTGGGAAATATTTGGAAAACATTTTGAAGCGAGCCATCGCTAGCGTAGTTCCCGTCTGACAGTTTCTGTTCCTGTAAGCACTGGTTCATGCGAAGACATGCACGTCTCCGGCCTTTCAGCTACGCTGTGCTGCTGTCCCGATTGCGGTGCTTCCTTCTAGTTTCCAAAACAAAATATGACGACTATCGTTGAAATATCGGGTGAAGGTGCCAGCGCTGAGGCCAAGGCAGTTGTGCGTAAGCAGATCCGCGGCTCCGGCCTACTCATCGTGGGCAGAGTGCTAGCAGTTGGATTGACAGCTTTGACGCAAGTGCTGATCGTTCGTCACCTGACGACACGCGATTTTGGCGCCTGGGCCTATGCCCTGTCGGTTGTGCTACTCTGGCAAACGGTGTCCAGCCTAGGTTTGCAGGAAGCAATTCCAAGGTTTGTTTCCATTTACCATCAGAGCCAAGATTATCCGAGATTGTTTGGCACGATGTTACTTTCGATTGGTTCCGTCGTGTTGTCCGGTGCGTTGGTTATTGGAGCATTTTTCGCTTTTCCGAACACACTTCTGTCGCTGGTCCATGGACAGGAAAATTCGCTCACTGTGTTATCCGTTCTCATCTTCATGGTGCCCGTTGAAGCACTCGACGGATTACTCATGGGATTCTTCGCTAGCCTTGCGAGCCCGCGCTCGATTTTCTTCCGCCGCCATGTTCTCACACCGTCTCTGAGGCTCGGGGTCGTATTGCTGCTGATCGCCCTCCATGCCAGCGTGGTGTTCCTTGCTTTTGGCTATTTGTTTGCCAGTGTGCTCGGCATAGTTATTTACACCTGCATTCTCCTTCAGCATTTTCACCGCGATGGATTGCTCGGAAACTTTCATCTCAGTGAAATCCGTCTGCCCTGGCGCGAACTATTCTCGTTTGTCTTGCCCATGATGACATCCGACTTGATGCCAATCCTGAATGAGTCAGTCGTCGTTCTACTACTCGGCTATTACTGCGGATTGCGGGACGTAGCATTCTACAGAGTGGTCATGCCTGCGGCGGCGATGAACCATTTGGTAGGCCTCACTTCGGGACTGCTTTACATGCCAGCAGCAGCACGACTGTTCGCCAACAGCGATCGCGAAGGTCTCTGTCACCTCTACTGGCGTACCGCAACATGGGTGGCTGTGCTCTCTTTTCCGCTGTTTGCGGCAACGTTTGCCTTCGCCCGACCGCTGACTGTCGCCTTATATGGATCGCGTTACGTAGATGCGAGCACGATTCTTGCGATTCTTGCTGCTGGCTATTACTTCGAGGTGATGTGGGGATTCAACGGCATGACATTGAAGGCCTTGAATAAGGGCCGCTATGTCGTAACCTGCAATGGGTTGACTGCCCTGGTGAATTTAACCCTTACTTTTATACTGATTCCCCGATACGGCGCGCTTGGCGCGGCGATTACCACCGCCTCAACTATGGTCGTTATCGCCATTCTAAGGCAGGTGGCACTCAAGTTCGCGGTTGGCATTGGCTTTTTTGACGCTAAGTGTCTTTTCTTTTACTCGGTGATTGCGGCTGCGGTATTACCCCTGTTGATCGTTCGCGCTGTTGCCAATGTTCACCTGTGCATGGCCGGAATTCTTGCAGCCATCGTCATGGTGGCTGTGCTGCTCGTCACGCGGAAGGAATTGCACATCTCAGAAATGTTTCCCGAAAGCATCCGCATTCCGTTGATGGGACGATTTTTGGCATAAGCAGATGCTAACTCGCCTAAATCCCGTCGTTGCCGCGAGAAAATGCCATGCCATGGTGCCAGAATTGGGTGCCGAGGTTTTGCACATTGGCAAGGTGGCCCTGAGTTACACTGCGGACCTGTCCGGCGTAAATGCACTCGCAAGGGCGCGCCATCGCGATTCCATTCTCGTGCTTTCCTACCACGGTGTCGCGGCGGACGAGTATATTCGGCATCCCCTCTGGCTACCAAACATGATTACAGTCAGCGAGTTCCGCCAGCAGATGCGCGAAGTCGCGCGGTTATTTGCACCTATCTCGGCGGATGATTTTCGCGAATGGGTGCATGGGCGCAAGTCGTTGCCACACAATCCTGTGCTCGTTACGTTCGACGACGGTTACGCGAACAACCTGACCCATGCTGTGCCGATATTGAATGAAATTGGAGTACCAGCTCTTTTCTTTATAGTCACCGGTTACATCGGACAGCCGGAGATTCTTTGGCCAACCGAAATTTATCTGCGTGTGTATCTCTGGTCGCGGTCGTGGATTCCACTTCCAACCGGTGGAACGGCTCAGATTCCAGAAGGCGAGAACGCACGTATCAGGTTTGCCATCCGACTTGAGGAAAGTTGCAAAAGGCTGCCGGCTGAAAAGAGAACGATGTATATGTGTCGGCTGCGTTCCGCGCAATGCAACGGGACCGACCCGATCACAAAGCTTGGAAGGGTCGCGCAAGAGATGTTCGGATTTCTCGACTGGGAGCAGGTACGCACGCTCAATAGGTTAGGGTTTCGAATCGGCTCGCATACGGTGGAGCACCCTATTTTGGCTTGCGTGCCTCCAAGCCGGCTTGCCACGGAACTTCAGGCGAGTAAGGTGGTGATCGAACGAGAGACTGGTCGTGAGTGCTTTTGCTTTGCCTATCCTAATGGCTCTCACCAGGATTTCACGCCGGCTACGGCTGAAGCAGTTCGGCAGGCAGGGTACGAATTCGCTTTCACGCTTATGGGAAAAGTATGCCGCCAACACGCCGACCCGATGCTATTCGACCGCATCTGGATTCCTGGCCGTCTCGATTTGCGATCGTTCCGAACGCGCGCCAGCGCCGTCTATAATGCCGTCAAATGCTTAGTTTTTGGCCGATAATTACGCCGCTGAACCGCGGCAACGCAGACTTATGCATTAGCCACGAATTCCCTGGTCGGGAGGAATGTTGAGATGCCGCTCCCCACAAACATCGTAAGTGGTAGACCGAGCGTTCACTTCGGGTTCGCCGGCCTTATTACAGCAGCCAGCCTAGCCACCGTGGTGTTCGCCAGTATATGTGTGCTGGGCCTCTCGGGATTAGCCGGCGGGCTGCTCCTCATAGCCGTGGTCGGTGTCGTCTTCGCAAAACCTGAAATTGCGACTCTGGTTGTAATCTATATCTTGTACTCCGATTTGGCCGCGGTAGCGGTTCGCACTTATGGATTGCCAGCTCCTATAGCGATAGGATCTTTTCTGCTTCTTCTACTTCCAATGCTGAACTATGTCGTTTTTCGGCGAGAACCGGTCCGAGTAGATCTCGTCTTCGGATTGATGATTGGCTACGGCGCGCTCTTGCTCCTGTCCGCTCTCTTCTCACGCTATCCTGAGGATTCCGCCAAAGCCATCACGACTTACGTGTTTCAAGGTCTGGTTCTTTATTTTCTTCTCATCAACACCCTTCGTTCGCCTGCAATACTGAAAAACGCTGTCTGGACACTGTTGTTAGCTTCTGCCATGCTCGGAACCCTTTCGCTCTATCAGAATCTGACGCATACCTATGAGGATTCCTATGGTGGGTTCGCTATGACGAAGACGTTGGAGACCAACGGTGCCACGAATAACTCTGTGGCTGACATGGGCAACATTGATACTGATGCTAAAGGCAGGACCTTCGAACGGCATCGCGCGTTAGGTCCGTTAGGTGATCCCAACTACTACGGCCAGATCATGACCGCCGTTTTGCCGCTGGCTCTTGTGCTTGCATTGTCAGCGCCTTTGAAGTTGGAGCGTGCGATCGGGGCGGCAGCCTGCGTTCCCATTCTTGGTGGCGTCATGCTCACCTTGTCCAGGGGAGCAGCCCTAGCCGTTCTTTTAGTGGTTGCTTGTCTGTTTTTGTTGCGCTACTTCACTTTTCGTTACGCCATGGTCGTTGTCCCGATTCTGTTACTGGCGATCTCAATCACCCCCGCTTTTCAAGTCCGACTGACAACTCTTTCCGGGTTGGGCTCTGTTGGTCTGCGTCAGGCCGACGGCTCCGTAAAACTGCGAGCGACGATTTTGCGAGCTTGTATGGAGATCTTCTGGGATCACCCACTAACCGGAGTCGGGGCTGGACAATCGGGCCAGTATATCGCCAGCTACGGCAGCACAAATGGCTTTGCCACACTACCCAGCGGCATCGCCGCGCACAACACATATTTGGAGCAGTTGGCGGAGACAGGCATTCTGGGTTTTTCCTGCTTTCTAGCAATCGCCTTCGTTACGCTTCGCAATTTACTTCGTGTGCGCCGCAACTTGATGCCTATCCATCCGGAGTATGCCCACATGGCGACTGCGCTTGGGCTTACAATCGTTGCGTTTCTAGGGACAAGTATTTTTCTGCATCTGTCTTACTTAAGGTACTACTCTCTCCTGCTCGGCCTATGCGGCGCAGCGGTGCAGGTGTATGGGACAGAAGACGCCAGAGGCCCAGCGCCCGAGGCCTGACGACATAATGATGCGCCCAATAACACAAGAAACACTTACCTCCCGCCTTTCTCGCTCCGAGGACCTCGCGCCTTGCAAGTCGGAGCGCAGGCGTGCTTTTCCGTTTGCTTCGATCGCTGCGATCAGCGGTGTTGCCACGCTTCTCGTGTTGCCTTTCCTTATTCGGGGAAATATTGCCGGGCACGATTATCGGTTTCATTTGCAACTTTGGCTGGAAACTGCGCAACAGTGGCGGCAAGGGATTGTCTATCCACGGTGGGCAGAGTCGGCGGGTTATGGGCACGGCGATCCGCGTTTCGTGTTCTATCCGCCGCTCTCATGGATGCTCGGCGGTCTCTTGTCCGCTCTGCTTCCTATCCAATTTGCTCCCATCGCGCTAATGTTTTTAGCTTTGCTCACTGCCGGCTTCGCCATGTATCGGGCTGTGCTGGAGGTCGGTGACGCGAGGACTGCTACCTGGGCTGCGGTTTTATATGTCGCGAATCCTTATCACGCATTGATCCTGTATCGCAGGTCTGACTATGCGGAGTTGATCGCCAGCGCTATATTCCCGGTCGCGATCCTCTACTTAAGCCGACTGACAAAAGGCGCCCGTGGCGCCTCGGTTGGCTTTGCGCTCTCTGTGTGCGCTCTCTGGCTGTCGAACCTTCCGGCCGCTCTAATCTGTACCTACGTGTTAAGCCTGATGTTGGTGACCGCTGCAGTCTGCGGAAGAACGAGCGGGGCCGTTCGCGGTGCAATGGGCATCTTCCTGGGTATAGGTTTGGCAGGATTTTTCCTCTTTCCGGCGACGTACGAACAACGATGGGTATACATCGCAGCTGTTCTCCGGCGCGAGTCCAATCCCTCGGTAAACTTTCTATTTGAGCCATGGGCCGGCTGGATGCAGGAGCCTGCCTGGTGGTACCAATTCAACCTATTGGTGTCCTTAGCCGCTGTGGCCACAATCTGCATCGCGGCAGTCGGATGGCTTTTATGCGAACCCATGAAAATACGGCAGCCAAGGTTTGCGGCAATGCTCATGGCCGCCACCGTTGTTTGCGCAGTGATGATGTTCGCGGTTTCGCATCCGGTTTGGGAACTCATCCCAAAGTTGCGTTTTGTCCAGTTTCCGTGGAGGTTCCTACTGCCGCTTTGCTTTACCACAGCTACATTCGTTGCGCATGCGCGCGTTGCTGAGTGGTTGAAATTCATTGGGTTCGGACCTACGCTGGCCGTCATGGCAGTCGTCCTTATGTTTGCGCACACTTGGACGGGCGATGCTGTCGCGCATAATCTGCGGTCGTCGTTTGAGGGAGGATATGTGTCCGTCCCGGAGTATGTACCAAGAGGGGCGCAGAGCCATTTGATCTCTGATAACTTCGATAGAGTTTCGCTACGCACGTCTACGGCGCGTGCCACCGTAATCGATTGGTCTGCCGAACGCGTCACGCTCGCAATCAACTCGCCCTCGGCCACCGAACTTACGCTACGACGAGCATGGTACCCGGCGTGGCGTGCGGAAATCGATGGACGTAGCGTGACACCGAATCACAACGAAACTGGCGATATCACGTTGCAGGCACCGGCCGGATCAAATCTCCTTCGCGTCTGGTTCGCGCGAACATGGGACCAGACATTGGGAGACTTAATCAGTATTGCGAGTCTTGTTATCCTAATGCTAATCGCCTACCGTCAGTTCCTTACAAGCACCGGCACACGAACACGCGACGCAGCCAACACCTTCGCTAGCCGATGCTAGCGGTCTGTCCCGATTTATCCCGAACTCGTCAAAGGTGAAAACATGTGGGAGAGTGTCTTTTGGTTTTCTGTGGCACTGATTGCTTACACATACATAGGGTTCCCGATGCTTCTCTTTGTGCGCAGCCGTTTGTTTTGTCGGCCAACGCACAAAGAGGACATCACGCCTAACATCAGCTTACTCATCGTAGCTCACAACGAGGCTACTGTGATCCGGCGTCGGCTTGAGAATGCCCTAACGCTTGACTATCCGTGTGACCAGCTTAGAATCATTGTCGTATCCGATGGTTCAAATGATGGAACCAACGAGATTGTCTCTGAGTTCGGCGACTACGGCATCCGGCTACTGGCACTGCCTCGCGAAGGCAAAAATACGGCTCTGAACGCCGCTGTTGGCTGCATTCCTGATGACATTGTCGTTTTTTCCGACGCAAATAGCATGTGCGAACG
>Ga0364917_1077_pt1 | contig 30290 bp, 36 predicted proteins | sample SorcelJu500001C5_2_FD_206978 | JGI IMG/M metagenome (GOLD analysis project Ga0364917, IMG submission 206978) | Enriched cells from Trout Bog Lake Hypolimnion, Wisconsin, USA - BchlTB.June20.5000.01.C5 | ecosystem: Environmental > Aquatic > Freshwater > Lake > Hypolimnion/Profundal zone | place...
TGGTGCGATCACCATTATGGAAAAAATGGTCAAAGAGTACCACTCCGGCCATTTCGGCGGTATTGACTGCTTTGTGTAAATTGCGTTTGGTTAAATATTCGCCCCGGTTAAGAAAAAGCGAAGCGAAATGTTGTCCTTGAGTTGCTCCCGTTTCAACCAGACGCTGGCTTTTTTGCAGTAAATCTTTTTCGATAGTGATAATATCACTTGGCGGAAAACAAAGCTCCATATATTCAGCAACTTTTGCCGCCAAAAACTCATTTACCAATACCTTGGTGCCGAGGCGGTTATTTTGTAGTTTAACCACATAAATCCTATGGTCATTTGCCCGGAGTAAGAGCGGCGAAGTAACTCCAATCCCGACGTTGCCAAGATAGTTTACGGCAGTGAGCATAACATATCCTCCAGTGCTGCGTTAATCAAAAAGACCCGGTAGGAGCACATGCACCGGGTCTTTTTAATCCGGGATATTTCTGTCAGTCACATTGGACACAGTTCTATAAATGTAGTCTTCCCTGATGAGGGAAGAGGCTGTATGGATGTCAATGTAGCAGTTGCAATGCCTGCTTTAACGGCGGCGGGTTGAAACTGAAGTGATGGCTTCAAGGTTGACTACAGCTGACCGCAGTTTTGTATCGGATATAGAAGAACTGGTACCGGGAACAAATATTTCGGCTACTGTCAATATAGCCAGTTCATCGTCCACCGCTCCAAGAGTCCCTTCAAACACAAATCCTCCCAAAGTTCCGATAAATACTCTTTCGCCTATTTCGCGCCGCAATATGTGGATTAGGCAATGACTTTCCTGACGGTCGGTCGACGGTAAAGTCGCGAGGGTAACCTCTTCTCCGGTTTCGAGGGGATCGCTTACGATGGCAGTGCCTTTACCAACCAAAGGCCATAGGTCGACACGGGCAAAGTCCACATGGATAACTTCTCCGCCTGCAGTGAGAATTTCAACAGCGCTTGATTCGGCATGTATTGCTGGTGCAAGAAGAGCGAGACGGCAATCCTCAATGGCTTGCAGGTTGCCAAAATAGGCGGAACCATCAAAACTGAACAGCACTACGTCAGTGTTCAGTTCACGGGACAGTTCCCGGATCAAGCACTCATTGCGGAGTTCCGCAAAAATAGCCATAAATCTATACCTCCTATTTGAGTTCTTAATTAACTTACTATACTGTATGAATGAGGCCCTAGCAGTGTTACTGTTTAAGACCACTTTCCCAAAAAAGAAAGCCGACTAAGATTGTAGTTATCAGGGGTATATATTTGTAAGTGACGATTTGATGGAAAATTAATCAGGAGGTTGGCTGGGAAGAAGCGATGAAGTTGGCAGGAATTGGTCGACATTTTCAAGAATATTTTTGATAGGTGGGGTGAATGTACAGTAGCCTAAAGAACCTTGCCAAATATTTAGACTGGAGCGAGGAATAGATGGCGACAGCGCAAACTTATAATGTCCGGCCGTTGGCGCAAAACGAACTTAATATTGTCCTTGAATGGGCGGCGGCTGAAGGTTGGAATCCAAGCAAATATGATGCGGCCTGCTACTATAAAGCCGATCCCCGGGGATTTCTCCTGGGTGAACTGGATGGCGAACCAATTAGTTGTATTTCGGCGGTCGTTTATGACGACAACTTTGGATTTATTGCCTTTTATATTGTCAGACCGGAGTATCGTGGGCAAGGATATGGCAGTCAAATATTGCAAGCCGCGTTTGTTCATCTGGGGCAACGCTGTGTAGGGCTGGACTCGGTTCTAGCTCAACGGGAAAATTATCAGAAAGTGGGATTTCAGCCAGCGCACCGCATTGTTCGATATCAGGGACAAGGATTTACCGGGCATTTAACCGGTTGCCGCTCAGTAGCCCTGGATAACTTTGACCGCTCTGCAGTGTCTGCCTACGAAAAAACATTATTTGCTCCATCCAGGCCGGAGTTCTTGGAAGGGTTGCTAAGCCAACCGAAAAGTACGGCACTGGGAATTATCACCGCAGGCCGTCTGGCTGGTTACGGGGTTATTCGGCTTTGTGGCAATGGCTATAAGATCGGACCACTATTTGCCGACGATGAGGAAAGTGCAGCCGATTTGCTGTTAGCCCTAGCCGCACAGGCGGGAGAAAAGCCTGTTTTTCTGGATACCCCGGAATCCAATCCTGCAGCAGTAGGTTTGGCCGAAAAACTTGGAATGAAACCGGTATTTGAGACAGTGCGAATGTATACCCAAACTTCGCCGGATATATCGTTGCAGCGGATTTACGGTATAGGCTTGGCGGCAGCCACATAACACTTCGGCTGGCGATAACGGCCCAGCCGCTGCGTTGAAAGCGACCACATCAATGCTGAAGCATTGTGTGTCTGCTTTTCAGAGCGCTTGCTTGTGTACCGCCGTACGCGGCGCGGCGCGCGTTTCCGGTGCGCCTTGCATCTGAACCATTCTAGCCTTTAGCTTTTTAAAAATAGCGAACTGATTATGTCTTTCTCAACAAAGAAAGAGCTTATTGGAGTGACTCCAATAAGCTCTTTAAAACAATGGGAATAGCCTGCTCTATTCGTGCAGGGTGATGTCATACTTCTCGATAAGTTTTACCGGGAAGTAGGATTCTTTGGCTTTGCGCAGACCGTGGATGCCCAAATCTTCCTCACGGTTGATGTAGGTGACATCTTGCCAGGCGTTTAGGCAGAATTCTTTGTTAATTATGGCATACAGGCCGTCGATTCTTGGATTAGCTTTCTCAATATGTATAACCGTCATTTCTTTATTGAGCTTTTCACCGAAGGTAAAAGCTTGGACTTTATTGTTGACCAAAATGACTCCGCCTTGAAGACCCAGGGCTTCGTAATTCGCGAAAGCGAGCTGGATGGCCTGATATTCCAAGGCCAAATCTGGATAGATGGCACATTCCCGGTGGGCACACCATAGAGTGGCTATTTCCAGGCACTCGGGGATTCGGCTCGGAGTTAGTTTGCCATAACGCCAGTCCGGATTTAGGGCAGAAAAATTGGTGATGTGATTGCGTTTGGAATGATATTTCCGGCCGTTTAATTCCGCCAAGTCAGTTGTAAGATAGACATAATCATATCGGTCGCGCCGTGGAGTAGCGGTAAAACGTCCCGCCTGATGAGCGGTGAGAAGTTCGGCTAATGGTGCGGAAAGTCCTTTGAGTAAAAAGGGGAGACCGCGGAAGTCGAAGTAGTTTACCAGCTTGTTGACCGCCGCCGGAAAATCCTGTTCACTAGGAATAAACGGTGGAAAGGCGTAGAAAATGCCATGGCGCGACAATGTGATAAATAAGCAGTCGTCCTCAAGCGCCCATTCGGGGTGGTAAGCATCTTGCCAGATAAACAGGTTGACGAATGTGAACCAGGAATTGTCGGATTGGGCACGGGAAAACATCCTGTCGAAAATTGGTTTATGCTCCAGTTTTAGAGGCTGAAAATCCATTTATTAGTGCTCCTTTAGATGTTATTGTAGACTATATTCACTAAAAAAGCCGGTAAATCCTATGTGTCAGATGCACTCAATCAAAATATAATATAATTATGGTAAAAAAATTGAAAGGGATTGAGTTTGAATGCACTCTGAGGTTTTTAACGCCAAGATGAAAATGGTAATGGCTTTATTTTTATAGGTGGCGGTTGTTTCAGCTCCTGCTGGCAACTGGTAAGCTGGTCGACAAAATGTTGGCGTTTGATTTCCCACACTGCCATCACTTACTAAGTTTTCTTAAGAGAAAACTAGGCTTGGATTTTTTGCTGGATGGTTGGCAAATGGATAATAACAGTCATAAAAAAGCAGCATGATCAGAATTTCATGCTGCTTTTAAAGTTGTTACATGGCTAAAACCTTGGTTGTCGCAGCGCAGGTCTGGTTATAATCTTGGTCGAAAAGCGTGGCGAAGTAATCATCCATTGTTTCCGCCCGCCTGATGAGTTCCACCGTGCCACTCGGCTTTAATAGCAGTTCGGCTGATCGAAGTTTGCCATTGTAGTTAAAGCCCATGGCGTGACCGTGGGCGCCAACATCATGGAGAATAAGAATGTCGCCGCTGGCGATTTCCGGCAAGTCGCGGTCGATAGCAAACTTGTCGTTGTTTTCACACAAAGAGCCGGTTACATCATAGGTGTGGTTAAGAGGCCAGTTTTCTTTGCCCAGGACACTGATGTGATGATAGGCTCCATAGAGAGCCGGTCGCATCAGGTCGGCCATGCAGGCATCCAAACCGACATAATTCTTATAAATATGTTTTTGGTGTAAAACAGTGGAGACAAGGTACCCGTAAGGCCCGGTTATGAAACGGCCGAGTTCCATAGCCAACTTGAATGGCTGCAAACCCTGCGCAAGGATTTTGGTTTCATAAGCCTGACGAATTCCTTGGCTGATGAAATCCAGGTCGATCGGCTGCTGTTCAGGGGTGTAGGGTATGCCAATTCCTCCGCCAAGGTTCACCAACTCGATGGATATACCCAGTTCTTGCCGGATTTCCACCACTAGGTCAAACATCATTTCAGCTGTGGCCACAAACGACAGGGGATCTAATTCGTTGGAAATAACCATGGTATGAAGGCCAAACCGTTTCGCGCCCTTTCCCCTGGCAAGTCGATATGCATCGAACAGTTGTTTTTTGGTAAGTCCGTATTTTGCATCCTCGGGAATGCCGATGATGGCATTGCCGCTTTTGAGCATTGGGCCGGGGTTATAGCGGAACGATATTATTTTCGGCATACCGGCATGTTTTTCTAAATAATCAATATGACTGATATCGTCGAGATTTATGATGGCATTGAGAGCTTTGGCCTTCTGAAATTCAATCGCCGGAGTATTATTGGAGGAAAACATGATATTTTCTCCTGCAATGCCGGCCATTTCCGCCAAGGCAAGCTCGGGAAGGGAACTGCAGTCAGCGCCAAGTCCTTCTTCACGCAGAATTCTCAGAATAGTCGGATTAGGCGTGGCTTTAACCGCAAAGTATTCTTTGAATCCTGGAGCCCAGGAGAAAGCTTTCAAAAAATTGCGGGCATTTTCTCTAATCGATTGTTCATCGTAGATATGAAAGGGTGTGGGATATTTTTTAATAATATCCTTTAATTGAGAATTGTTGAATGGTAATTTCTTTTCAGTCATAGTAGGTTCCTCCTGACAGGTATTTGAGTGTAAATGCTGGAAAATTAAAGTTGCGATGAAGTTGGCATAGAAAAAGCGATTTGGGAGCGGAAAATCTCGCAAATCGCTAAAATAACAATAAAATTAGCGTTGCAAGATAGCACTCCAGACGCATTAATCGTCTGACAGTCTTGTATTTATTAAACACAAGCCCAACAATGTTTTCATGCCATAAAATCATTGTTTCGGCGGTTGGACCTTTCCGTACTTCTCAAAGCTGGCGGCTCAAAGTACGTACTAATTACCATCCGCACCTCTATCTTCAACTTATTAAATTGCCAAAATTATATCAAACTTATGGGGGTGTTGTCAAATTTATTTTGAGCTCTATTATTATTTATGTTGTTAGTGTGGCACGTTAGTTGGCAGCTTGTGTGCAAGATGAGCTACTGGAAGTCACTGCACTGAACATACAAAATAGGTAAATTTACGTTTAATTCATCATATTTTGCAGGAAGCATTATGGAGTTTGTCGAAGCCCCCAAAATATAACCAATTACTAGATTAACTGGAGAGTGAATGGGATGGAGCTGACTAAAGAGAATTCTATCGTAGGATTTATTGGCACTGGAGTTATGGGTCGGAGTATGGCCGGTCACCTACTAAGAGCCGGCTATCGGGTTTTTGTCCATAACCGGACTAAAGCCAACGCTCAAACGCTGTTGAGCCAGGGAGCGGTTTGGTCGGGGAGCAGAGACATCGCTGCAAATTGTAATGTGATAATTACCATGGTAGGATACCCCCAGGATGTAGAGCAGGTTTACTTGGGCGCAGACGGAATTTTGACAAACGCTCAACTGGGAAGTTACCTCATTGATATGACAACATCGTCACCAAAACTGGCCGAAAAAATTTATGAACAAGCCAAGGACCGTGGTGTATTTGCCATGGATGCTCCGGTGTCTGGCGGCGATATTGGCGCCCGGGAAGCCCGTCTTGCAATTATGGTCGGTGGCGACAAAGAGGTTTTTGACGATGTTTTGCCGATTTTAAAATTGTTGGGCAAGAATATCGTCCTCCAAGGACGGGCTGGTGCTGGACAACATACTAAGTTATGCAACCAGATTGCCATTGCGTCAACCATAAAAGGAGTTTGTGAGGCTCTTATTTACGCAAAACGGGCGGGGCTTGACCCGGCAAACGTCATCAAGGGAATTGAAACCGGGGCTGCAGGCAGTTGGCAATTGAGTAATCTTGGACCGCGAATGTTGGTTGGTGATTTTGCCCCCGGATTCTTCATCAAACATTTTATCAAAGACATGGGTATAGCGCTAGAAACAGCACAGGAAATGGGTTTGAGCACACCGTCCTTGGAGCAGTCGCTCTCCATGTTCCGTCAATTGGCGGCACAAGGCGATGAAAACAGTGGCACCCAGGCATTATTTAAGTTATTTGACCGCAATTAAATCAGAATTTGACTCTTGAATGAGTAAACAATATTTGTGGATTGGTAGCACCGTTTTCTGCAACATAAAGTGGTTGGCGCTGAGACAACATTATGCTGAAAAAAAGAAAAAGACCGGCTCTTATGAGGCGGTCTTTGCATGTCGGTAGGGAGTTAAATCATGGTTTTTAAAGAACCAGCGGATATTGTAAATCAGGCCAGGGTATTAACAGTCAATCCGGCAGGCACGGGTGCCTGTTGGCTCTGCGCATAAGCGGCAGAAGTCGCCCCCTGGGCGATGGCAAGTAACGCGGGATCCATATTATATAGCTGGCTATCGTCCATTTGAGTTTGCAGAATGTCAGCCGGGTTTATTTGTTCATTGGCGGCTATAGCGCTTTGCACAGGTGTTGTAGTTGAGGAGCCACTCGCTTTAGTTGTTGACTGATTATTGAGGTATTCAAATTCAGCCGGAGTCATTGTCGCCAATTTTTGTAGTCCTAAGGGAGAGTCGGTTATATAACTGGTGATCGACGGTAAGGTCCCATTACTGGACGTACTGTTTGAACCGATAATATTTTGCAACGTTTGCAGACTATTGCTACTCGAAGCAGAGTCAAGCTGGTTCAATAAGGCCAGATTGCCGCTCAAAGCATAAGCAGCTGTTTCATTGGACGACGTGCTGGAAGTCGTTTCGCTCTGGGTTATAACTGATAAACCGGTTGAGTAGTTGGCAATTGCAGCATTGGAATTATAAGTGGAGTAGGGGTTTGTGGAAGTATTAATCATCGTCATACAGACACACCTCCCTGTCTTATAATTATATCGATAAAAAATAAATAGAAATTAAATGCAATCTAAAGGCAAAATAAAGCAACTGAGGCGATTATTTGAAATTACTACAGAAATACTCACTTTGTACACTGATTGTGCATTGTTTCAATACTGCCAAACTGCAAACTCAACGACTGATTGCTGTTTGACTGGGAGAAGCAGAGATAGTTGCGGTTTGTTCGGCACATCAACCGCTAAATTGACCGTTGTTCCAGGTGCCTTGTTTCATAACCGATCCGTCGGCTTTATATAGCGTGCCAGAGCCACTGGGATTGCCCTTCAGAAAAGCGCCGACATAATACGAACCGTCGGCATAAGTCATACGTCCTTGGCCGGAAAAACTTCCTTGCACAAAGTCACCGCTGTAGGTGGTGGCATTAGCCATTTTTAAAGTGCCTTTGCCGTTAGGGAGCCCACTGGCAAAGCTACCTACATAGCTGGAGCCATCAGACCATTTAATGGTGCCATTGCCGTTATACAGGTCGTTGGCGAAGTCACCTTGGTAGTAGGAGCCGTCAAACGATTTAAAAATGCCCTTGCCCTGCCGCTTGTTTGCCACAAAGTCACCATCGTATGAGGCGCCGTTAGACGCTTTATAAATGCCGCGGCCTTCGAAGGACCAGTTGACAATGTCACCGGTATAACTTGCTCCTGATATATAGGTAATTTTGCCGTTACCGGTTACTTTGCCGGCAACTATAGGACCTACATAGGTTAGCTCCAGCTGGCTATTCACATAGGCGCACAAAACACCGTTGCCACTGGCGAAGCCATTGGCATCATGGTTTCCTGTCCAAGTGGCAGTTTCGCCCGCCTGTGGATCAGGATCCCATACTTTGGCGCCGTCATTGGTAATGACCCAACTGCCAGCAGCGAGCGCCGGCCCGGCTGACAGCAACATAGTCAGAAGAAAAAAACCACATACAAGGAAAAGTTTGGCATAATTTTTCATAGTGACCTCCAGTTATTTATGTATGGAAAGATATAATAATATTTCGCGGTGGCGGCCCCATTTACCTGCCGCCGGGATAAAAATTAACCGAGAATGAACCCGTTTAGCCATTGCCCCTGCTCATTGATACTGCCGCCGGCGTTGTATAGAGTGCTATAACAGGTACACTACTTGTGAACAAAATCACCATCATCAGGAGCGCCAAGGTCTCCAAGTTAAATAAAACCATTGCCGGTGAATATACAATCAATATAAACACCCTTATTAAAGGAATAACAAACGCCCGCTTACGCGGGCGCTTTATGAGTGTAAATATACCATGGTATTGAGAAAGGTCCAAAGCAAGCACTCCGGTTAAGCAGATGGGTTTTTATCACCACCTGGAATTAAAAGTCCACTTTGCTCAGGATATCTTGAATACAGCGATCTAGACCGGCGGTGACAGTCTCATCTTTTTCATAGGGGGTGAATGGTCCCCGCTTATTAGTAATAGTTTGTTGTGAGGAGTAAGAGCTATAGTGGTCGGTTTTTGCGTCATAAATACTGGCATTGATGATAACTGTAGCTTCCTCCTTGCCGGTATGGACGGTGATACTCATGTTTGTGGTGGAATAGGCGACGCGGGCAATTTCCAGCCCTAAAAAGCCATCGGCGGCGAACCGGCTCGTGAGTCCGGTAATAGTTTTTTTATCCGGCAGGGCACCAAAACCGGCTACATAACCATTGTCCCGCAGAAATGAGTTGACTTCCGCAGAATTGGGATAGTCGTATTGCTTCAGGGTAAACCGTTGTGTCAAAGCATCCTGAATATGCTGGACGACCCAGTCGTCAGATAATTGAGAAGAATTGATAATCGGCAAGACAATCACTTTCATTTTAGCATCTGAGATGACGGATGCAGCAGCATTGGCTCGAACGGCGGGAAAACTAAAGAGCAGAAAAGATATCAGGAGAAGCGCAATTCTATTCATAAAGTGCCGCCTTTCTAGTTGGTGCAACTAATATGTGACTGATATTATTGTACTACAATTTCGCTCAGGTGTCAGGTCAGATTCGGCTTGGCCGGGGAGGAAGTAGCTGGAAATTTATTGTCTTGACATGCATTTTCCATAGTCAGACAAGCACTTGTTAGTGGATGATGTTATCAGGGTTGGTTTCATGGCGCTGGAAGGCTTGGACAAAATACTGCTGCATGAACTGCAGCCTGAGGGCAAAGATTCCGGCGCCGATGATGCAAACAATGCCGCTGAACAGCACGGTTTCCGGTGTGCCGATGTGGCTGGCCAAGGAGCCGGCCAGAAAGCTCCCAAAGGGAGACATACCCATGAAGGACATCGTATAGAGGCTCATAACCCTGCCGCGCTTGTCGTCATCCACCACTGTTTGCAGCAGGGTATTGGTGGCGGAAATGAACAGGATCATACCCAGACCGGCAAAAAAAAGCACAGCAAGTGCGGCCCCGAGGTGGCGGGTTTGGGAGAACATTACCAGGGCGAAGCCAAATAAAGCCACAGCGGCGGGAATAACTTTTTGCAGTCCTACTGCATTTTTGCGGGAGGCCAGGTGGATTCCACCGGTTAAAGCGCCCACGCCGATGGCTGCCATCAAGTAGCCTAGCGTGTGCGGACCGCCGGCGAATATTCCCCCGGCGAAAATCGGCATCAATACCGTGAATGACAGGCCTACCATGCTGACTACAGCCATGAGTGCTATCATATATTTAATAGGTGGACAGTTGAAGGCATATAGATAGCCATCCCACATCTGCTCCCAACCGGATTTTCCGGTTCGGGCGGCAAAGTGGGCCGGCCGGATGTTCATTGCCACCAGTGCGATAATGACGGCTACAAAGCTGACCGCGTTGATAAGAAAGCAGTAGCCTTCACCGACCAGGGCGATTAGTATTCCGGCAGTGGTAGGGCCGATGAGACGGGCAATATTAATCATCATTGAGTTTAAGGCGATAGCGTTGTTTAAGTCGCGACGGTCTTCGAGCAGGTCAATGACGAATGACTGCCGTGTGGGCATGTCGAAAGCATTTATGCAACCCAGACAAAAGCCGAGCAGAAAAAGCTGCCAGATTTGAACGGCGTTTGTCAGCACCAACGCGGCTAGTGTGGCTGCCTGGAACATAGACAGAACCTGGGTAGTAATAATGATTTTGTGGCGGTTGAAGCGGTCAGAAATGACACCGGCTACCGGACTCAAAAGCAGGGAGGGAATTTGGCTGGAAAAACTGATGGCTCCGAGCATAAATGGAGAATGGGTAAGGCGATATACCAGCCAACTCATGGCCATGATTTGCATCCAGGTACCCATCTGGGAAATTCCCTGTCCGGCAAAGTATAAGCGGTAATTACGGTGATTAAGGGCGCGCAGTAGAGTCATTATGGTCTCCCTTAAGTGTTTTAGGCTTCGAATAGATTATATACTGTAACAGTGGTTATTATCCAGTTGATATGGCAACTTGTCTTACTTATTGCCGCTCGCGCCACAATAATTGCACGTGCTGTGCGCTTTGCCGGGCCGGTTGTCCCGATATTCTATAAGGTAAACCAAAAATATAACAATATTAATCCTATTAGGAAAAGTAACGGGTAAAACAACCAAATGAATATTATAAAAGCAGCAATCAATAGATATGGCCATATTCCGTCTGGCCACCAGTCAAAGCGATTTAAGGGCAGTTGGCTGTCTGTCGCTGGAATATCGTCAAGTTGACAGTCTGCCGCTAATATATCATCAAGCTGATTGTCTGCATCAGGTATATGGTCAATAGTCATGGCAGTAGACCTTCTTTCTTGAGTTTAAGAATGTCGAATGGTTAGCGCTGCCGGCTTTTGTTATGCAAAAGGCTGATCAGACCTGAACAGCGAGGATAATGGTAATGGGGATAGGGATAGGGGAAAGGGTAAGGATACTGATAAGTATAAAAGTATGGATATTGGTAATACGTCGGTGCGAAGAGATAAGGGGCGGCGGGGATGTGTCCGGAAGTTCCCTGGCAGCAACGCATGCCTATTACCTCCTCATAATTATTTATATATACTATGTTAATTTAACTGCAGTTGTGAAACATTCCAGGGTGGGAACGGCGGGCAGAATTTAGTTGCTGCGTGATTGCGGCAGGATGTTCCTGGGCGGCGGCGAATAAAAACATATGATCATGTAGGAGGAAATCATGGAAAGTATGGGAATCCGCGGACCGGAACTGAATATTGACCGGCTGAAGGTTACCGAGATAGCTGAAGTTGTTGCGATGATTCAGACGGTGTTTGATTGTTATGTCGCGCCGGATTGTACAGTTGATGGAATCAGGGTGTTTAAGGATTTCATCAGACCAATGGATTTGCAAGAACGCATTGCCGGCGGCTCGCTGGTACTGGTAGCTCGGTACCGAGCTGAATTGGCCGCGGTAATTGAGATCAGGGTGGGTGATCATATTGCGCTGTTATTTACTGCCACAAAATTTCAGCGACGGGGCATTGCCAGAAGACTGCTGCAAACAGCATTGGAGTCTTGGCGGGAAAACAGGCCCGATATACAAAAAATAACTGTCAATTCCTCACCTTATGCTGTTGCAATATATAAAAGACTTGGCTTTAGACCCACGGCGATAGAACAAAGAAAATACGGCGTAAGGTTTACGCCGATGCTGAAAAGCTTATAGTTTTTACCAAGGTTTTTGCTTGTCAAAAATAGATAATCGCAATATTATGCGACAAGGTCTTAATGATAAAACACTTAGGAAAAGACATTTTTGTTTGATCTAGGTGTTTTTTTCATTGTTATATGGCAGGATGCTTTGCCTAAAGTGGAAAAAATCAGTAGGGTCATATTTTGTTTTTATCTGGCGCAGGCGGGGAAGGTTGGCGCCGTAATAGCTGTAATCATAGTTCTTGATTAATTGGTCAGGGTAATTGGCGTAAGCACCGGCAGTGAATGGTAATAGTCTTCTCCGCAGAGTTTCAATCCGCCGTATTTGCGCGGTCGCTTCAGCAGGGTCATCCCAAAAGGCGATGTATTGGAGAATAAATTCGGCTTCACGGTGGTAAAACGCTGTGTTTTCAGGGAGTATGCTGGCAATGGCGCCTCCGAGGGCCACAAGCTGCACGGCAAAAGTTTCGCTTTCGACACAAGTCAGAAAAGAACAAAGCTCGTGACAGGCTGTTGGCGAGAGAGGTTCAGAAGTAAAGGCACTGGAATTTTTGAAAGCTTGACCGGAAAAATGAGTTTCTGCAGCAAATAAATTTACCGCCTCCAGCCAGGGTATGGTGACTATGTTGACTGAGATTGGTCGACCAGCCGTGAGCAACGGCTTAATCATCCGCTGCAGTGTGGGCTTATTACCAAGAAAGAGTCCGGAGGTGCTGACGGGCAATGCGGATTTTTCCGACCTAAGGACGATCTGCGATCCAAGACGGTGATCGAGGGTGGGAGTAAGATATTGCCAGGCATGCAGTACATTTGCTGACTGACTGAAATCCCAGGTTATTTGAAATACGGTGACTTCAGTGACTGGAAATATCCGAAAAGTTAAAGCGGTGACTATGCCGAAATTGCCGCCGCCACCGCCGCGGCAAGCCCACATAAGATCAGGATTGCAAGTGTCTGTGACCTCAAGGATGCTACCGTCGGCATCCACCATTTCCAGTCCAAGCAGATTGTCACAGGTTAATCCGAAGGCCCGACTAAGCATACTTATGCCGCCACCGAGTGCCATGCCTGCAACGCCAACAGACTGACAACTGCCGCCGGGAAAAGCAAAGCCGGCTTTACCAAGAGTTTTATTCAGTTCCAGGTTGGTGACGCCTGCCTGAATATGGGCGATTCCCTGGAAACTGTCAACATAGATTTTCTTCATGGGACTAACGTCTATAACAACGGCATCTTCTGCCACTGAATATGCTTCATAACTGTGCCGACCACTGCGAATGCGGATTTCCGCCCTGTTTTTCCGTGCCCAGCGAACCGCATTTACAACGTCGCGTGTGGATTGAGTAAATACAATAACGCGAGGATACTTGTTAAACCGCCTGTTGCCTGTTTGGCGGGCTTTGTCATATTCAGAAGTTTCCGGCTTGATAACGTGCCCGGTAAGTAATATTTCAGCCGCGTTGCGGTCATCTGGCAGGAATGAAGCCTTTTCCACTCATCAAACACCTCCGGAATCATTTCTACATACTACGCTGCAGTGGGTGGAGGAGTGTGAAAATCATCAGGATATTTCCTCAGGCCAGGGAGAAATTTATCTGTAGTACCGTTAAAAAAATAAGACAGCTGCGCTCAGCTGTCTGTGGTTTTTTTGGTGTAAGAACCTATTGCTGATTTTGGGAAGGGTTGAAATACGCTTGCCAGATATCGCCATCTTCATGATAAATTTCGTTGACCTCATGGCCGGTGCCGCGGCGAAACACTGTCAGATCGGTAAGCAAGTCCTTGTGTTCGTTCTTGTCCAGCAACACCAGATAATATTCAAAATCATTGTTGAAATAGCGAAGTATCCGTCCGTTGTTATTAGTGTAGTCAACGCTGGCGGCAGCCAGATTATTTGTCGCCGTGACTGTCCAGGTAGGACACAGCCTACCTTTTACCGTGAGAAACAAGCTGTCTACTATTCCGTTATCAACCCAGACATAGATGCTGATATCGCCCATTTTTCCCTCATACATCACTGCCTTGCCCATGACTTTGTTAACGGTCAGGCAAGGGAGGTTGGCAAAAGACTCTCCCGGCTTGGCACTGGCGAGAATAGTCTCAAGATCGTTGGCGTCGCTTGCCTGGCAGGGTAATAGAGATAATAATATAACTGCAAGTACAGTAGACAGGAAAGCGGCAATCTTGAACCGCATCATAAATGCCTCCCGCCATAGAAAATCAAACTGGCCTGAGATTGTCCCGACTACGTTTGATTAGAAATTCTCCAATAATAAGCGAATTCCTTTTGCGGTTGCGGTAAATTAAGAATCGGCCTCCGGTCCGGTTGTTAATTTCGATAAACCAATGATGGTGATAAAGGTCCAGATGCACGTTCTGATTTTAAGGTTCCTGTCAGCATACTGTATAATAGGAAATGATAATAAGAATAATGTATGAGCCACCAGTCAAGAGCGTGAAGCGACGCGTAATACCCGTGCGTTAGCAAACTCCCTGAAAAGCGACCACACAATGCTTCCGCATTATATGGTCGCTTGTGAGCGCAGCAGATTGGCCTTAATAAACAGCTGGCGATTAATAGAGGGATTCGATAGTTTTCAGCGCCAGGGTCAAGGCTTCGTTTATCGGTGTGGGAACTCCTTGCCTTTTCCCTTCATCAACAACTGCTCCGTTAAGGGCGTTGACTTCAGTTTTTCGTTTTGCCTGAATATCCTGAAGCATTGGTGAAGTATGTTCCTTCATCGCTTCGGCATATGACAGCATTTCTTGCGCACAATTAGGATAAAGTAGCGGAATTCCGGCGGCAGTGGCTACAGCAGCCACTTCTGCGACAGTCAGGCGTGCCAGGCGAACAGCTTCAGGCTGTTGCAGAAATTTCTTGTTGGTTGCTTTAGTAAGGGCGGTAACGGCGTTGAAGCCGGCATGGATGGAGAGCTTGCTCCAAAGGAGGGAAGCCACATTAGTTTCAATTACAGTGGGTAATCCGGCGTGGCTAAATATCGCGGCGATTTTGGATAACCGTTCATCATTGCTTTGCGTCCAAGAGGCAAGGTGAGTATTCATAATACCACGGTGCATAATTAATCCTGGTTCTAACACCACGGCGCCCATTAATGTTGTCCCCACCAACATCCGCTCGGCGCCCAAAGTTTCGGCCAACTTTTCCGTATTGCCAATCCCATTTTGCAAAGTGAGGACGATAGTATCAGGTTTTATAAATAATTCGGCCAACATCGCCGCTTCAGCTGTCTGATTCGACTTCACGCAAATGATGATCAGGTCGGCAGGCTGAATGTCGTTGGCGCGTGTGGTAGCCTGAGGCTGAGTGGAAAATTTGTCGGTTGCTGATACGATGGCTAACCCTGTGGTGCTGATTTTCAAAATATGCTCTTCCCAGATACCAAGCAACGTAACGGATTCTCTGGCCCGGGACAAGTATCCTCCGTACAGGCAACCCATAGCCCCGGCACCAATGATGACAATCTTCATAATTGCACCTCCGCAATATTTTGATTATTCAAATAATTCTACAATGGCAGTTCGACTTCCTTTTTGTGCAATAAATAACTTAGCTGAGTATCGAATGCCAGTCAGGGTAGTAGTGAAGCAGATATGGATAAGGAAAGTATCAAAAAATCAATGTATAATCTGTCTTTGAATTGATAAAAATAAAATTGCAAAAACAAAAAGGGGGTATTCAATTGTACAAAGCTACTAGTAACGAATATCTGGCAAATGGGGTTATCGTCACTCCCGCCAATCCCGAGACCTACGAGCATGTTACCATTGTCTATAATGGACTGCTGTCCAAGGCTGGCGCCACCGAACTTTATGCTCATGTAGGTTTTGGCTCTGACTGGCAAGGTAATCAGGATTTGAGAATGATCAGAACAAAATCAGGCTATGAGGCCACGATAACAGCGGCAAACGCCGAGTCACTGAATGTCGCCTTCAAAGATCGCATGGACAACTGGGACAATAATTCAGGCTCCAACTATATTTTCAATATTGAACAGTGAATGAAAAGAAAACAGCCTGTCCGTGTCGGATAGGCTAGGTAGACCAAATACAGCCTAATATTACCTCGACAATGCAGTAGAATCAAGGGTTCTAGCTTACGGCTGGGACTCTTGATTTTTGTTTGGTTGCACTATTTTAATTAATGGATAGCCATCCACTGGGCGTAATTTCGGTATGAATCGATTGGAAAACTATAATGAGAACTCAGAATATACGGTGGACAACCGGAGATCGTTGTGGTAAACTAAACAAGTCATTTTGAACAACTATCTTGAAAAATAGAGTTGGACGGGATTAAGGGAACGAGCCTTAGTCTCTGTTTTTTTTCTAACCCTGGGTTGTCTTAACATTCATGCTTGAATATAAAAATAAGCAGTTAATGTTAATAAAAATAATTGATAGGGAGTGACGAAATGTTAAAAATTATTAATAGAAGTCATACTAATTGTCTTAGCTTCAAGGACGGAAATTGCAAAGAAGAGTTAACTAAATGTAAGGGAAAGAATGTTTGCTGTTTCCTTTGTGAGAAAGAAGCGCAAAGAGTTTGTCGCTTCCAGTGTACCACCACAAATTATCCTCATGAGGGCGTAAATGCTGAGACGGTGGTACCTTTAGCTATTCCTGAAAAGAAAAAGAAATCAGCCGCTAAAAAGTTAGCCTAAGTAACCTTTAACTTTTTGGCAACATGAAAGGATTAGAGTAGGCTGTTTTGGAGACAGCTGGACTATCATCCAGTGTCGTACAAGTTGCCTGGTTTGACGGTTGGACGGCAAGTGGAAACTAGCAGCTTGTGGGTAATAAATTCTTAAGGTAGGTCATGAGGCCTGCCCTGTACGCATAATGACTTAAGGGACATAGGCTTTAAACCGTATAGGTTGAGGGGCTATAAACCCAGTGATATCCATCCGCTTCATGCATAAAAAAAACAGCCATTCCGTCCGAGTCGGATAGGCTGTTTTTTTTTGTACTTAATTATAAGTAAGGAAAGGATTCTTTTCGACGATTTGCGAGTCGTTATTGGAGATTGATAGCGTTCCACCGGGCTTGTAGTCAAAACTAAAGGAAAATTCATGGTCGGTGAATGTTATTGCCCGGTATTGAACCCGGATGTCCTGCAGTGAGGTGTTCACAATGAAGTGATGTTCCTGGGGACTGTCAGGAGTGAAAGTGAAAGAATCGATCACTGTTTTTTCGGATCTGATTTCAATAATGACTTCTTTGAGTTTATAGAGGGTTATAGTGTCTTCATTGCCGTAAGCAGTGGTGTAATAAGCGGACCAGAAGCGGTCACCGGTAATTTTAGCAGTGACGTCAATTGTAGAAGGGTCGGCAGCCTGAACTACATAGTTGAACGCAGCCAGCGTCGTGAAAAAAACAGCCAGAAGCAGCAACAATTTACATTTTTGCATGAACAGCCCTCCTGTCACTAATACAATTTAGTAATCTTCGCCATGGAAAGATTTAACTCCTGCCACCGGCAATCTGCGGCACCGTGCCTGAAACATAGCAAGGGTAGTTAAGGTATCTGGATATTGTTGGTATGGCAGTAATCCAAAATATTGATAACGACTTTTGCCAATGCCGAAACTGATGAAATATCTTCCCATTCAAAATCAGGAGTTGAACTCAGGAAAGTACCTTTATTGTCATATAAATTGGCAGCAGTCAGGCGATATTTCTTATCGGACAGTCGATATTGGATAAGGCCTGAGGTATATTTGATATCATTGAGCGGCACAGGCAGCTCAGTTATCAGTTGTGCCGTTAGGCAACCTGAAACCGTTTTGATAGTGGCGGGATCGAAGAAAAACATACTGCCGGTTGGCGAAGTGTAAGCAAGAATGCGGTTTTGGGGCAAGGATAGAGACTCTGGCGGTTGTGCGGCAACAGCCGGTAAGTTGAGAGAGATGTTATTTTGAGCACAGTAAGTAATGATAGTGTTAAAGGTGGTTTCCATATCAGATCCGGAAATAAGATCATTCCAGACAGATTCCAAAGGAGGCGTGGTCAGACGGAAGCCGCCGTCATTAAAGAGTTCGATTGCGGTCAGTTTATATTTATGTTCGGCAGGACAAAATTGGGCTGTTGCCGCCAAATGTCGCACGCCATTGTTCAGCACATTGTATTCACAGTACACCTTTACTGAAAAGTAGTCCGCAAAGTTTCGAATTGTTTCGGGGTCATAATAGTATTTATCGCCACTGACGGACTGACTGGCCAAGACTGTCGCAGCTGGCAGTAAAAAGGCAGGCGGAGCCGGTGTGAGAACATAGGGTTTGTCGTTTTGGCGGCAATATTTCTGGACCGCGTTGAGCAAATTATTCCAGCTTGATCCTGGGGCGATTATGCTCCAGTCAATATCCGGCGCGAGGTGTTTGGTGCCATCACTATCGGTCTGCTCACGACAATCAATGCGAAATTTATTCTCGGCAGGCAAGAAATGAATAACTGCAGTCTCGCTGCTGGGATTATCCTGGGATGAACGATATTCGCTGAAGATTGATATAGAAATCTGATCGCCGGAAATTGTAATGTTGCCAGGAGCAAAGGAAAGGGCGTCGCCTGCCGGGGTGGAAGTCGCAAAGAAGAAAGTAGGAAGCGGATAGCCAGGGGGAAGTTTCACAGGAAGTTTTTTCTGTATGCAGTAGTTGAGCATTTTTTGGACACTCGTCTGAGCAATTGAAGAGGCCTGAATAGGTTGCCAGGAAAGATTGAAAGACTGAAAGTGCAGCTTTTCATTGGTTTCACTGTATTCGGTCATCGCAAGCATTCGGTAAGTATTTCTGAGCGGATTTATATTCATGGAAATTGTTTGATATTTGACGTCATAATGACTTTGAACGAAATCCATTCGCACCTGATAAACAATAGTGTCGCCGTGCAGTTTAATGGAATCCGGATAAAAGGAATGATAGTTGCCGTCACCGTCCCTGGCGACGAAAATCTGCTCCTCGGCCGCCTGAGTTACTGGGCAAAGCAGCAATAACGCCAGGGATAAAAGCAGGATGATTTTTTTACGCATGACAAAGCCCTTCCTTTTCCAGTATAGTCTGCGGAGTTGACAGGCCATAAATTATTCTCCAACATATGGCATTTATCACAGTGCAGTTGATATTCACCAATTTCCCGCTAATTCCTCCAATTTTTTAAGGTGCTAATCTTTATGCGAGCCGTTGCACAATCCACGGTAATCGCTGGCAATGAATATTTGCTGCAGGCGATTCCAGCGTATGGCAATTTCCAAGTCGTGTCTGCGCTCTAAAGGAATAAACAGCGTGCCGCAGTTCATCATAAGGTTTTGGGAGACATAACATGGGCGGCTGTATTGGTTGAGCAGGGGAAGAGGTGCTATATCACCTTCAGTTGCATCAAATCCCAAGATAAATATGTCGGTTAATTTTTTCCTGGGGCCGTAAACACTGACGCCGATAAGTTCTTCGTGATTATCGTCGCGGAGATGAGCCTTGTAGAAGGAATATACACCCACTTTTGGACGTATAAGTCCGGCGACGATGGCGTCATGATCATACACCAAAATCAGGATGTTTTTTTCCTGGTTGGTGATACATATTTTTAGCGGCATGGGAGCGCCGTCAAGGAATACTGGCAGGCAAAAAGACGCCGCAGTATCGCTGTCAGGTGAGTAAGGTGTTATCACCCGCATTGCCTGGCAAGGCAATATTTTTGACAACAAAATTAATATAGCTAAGAAAATTATGGAGCGCATTTTGTTTCCTCCTGTAGCAGTAACAATACCAAATTATTCTCCCAATAATTACCATATCCTGCTACCGCGAATTTAATTATGGTAATATTTGCCAGGGGCGGTTTTGTTGGCAGGAGCGTCGGTATGTGTTGCCGGTTTGACCACTGAGCAAATTTATGGTAAAATAAATGTCAAGCCGAATCCAGAAATGGTACGGGGGAACCGATAGAGTTACAGGGGCGAATCTGCAAAAGCAGAAGGGCGATTTCTCTAGGATCTCTCTCTTTAGTCCTAGCCCGACAGCTAACCTCGGAGGCTTATCCGCATGTGAGGAATTTGGTTGTTTGAATTATCAAACAGCTGGCCTCGACGGCGATCAAAAAGAGAGGTGACCCTAGTGAGAAATGTTTTTCTCACAGCAGCAATGACGCTTGTATTGCTGCTGACTTGTGTTACCGGTTTAGCCGCGGCGTCACAGCTTCAAACCACTATTGACAACGCGACTGTGACTGATGTAACGCAAGAAGAGCCCGCTCAGGGGCCGGTAATCCAGTGTGGAGATCGGGGAGCAGATGTACAAAGAGTGCAGAAACTACTTGCCGATGCCGGTTTTTACCCTGGGACGCTTGATGGCATTTTCGGCAACGGCACAGCCCGTGCAGTGAAAGGCTTTCAGGCAGTTTATAAACTGCCGGTAGATGGTGTTGTTGGCAGGGATACGCTTGTTGTTATGCAGCGTGCCACCGCCGAACCAGATCGTTATAGCCGGTCGATAATCATGACGGCTACAGCTTATACAGCTGATAACGGTTGCGGCAACACGACCTACAGTGGGCATTCGCTACGCAGGGGCCTTGTGGCAGTTGATCCGAGAGTGATCCCATTGGGATCCCGACTGTATATCCAAGGTTACGGATACGCTATCGCTGATGATGTCGGCGGGGCTATCAAGGGAAACCGAATTGACCTGGCGTTTGAGAGTCTCGGTGGCGCCATGCAATTTGGAGTGAGAAAGGTAACGGTATACATTGTTGATTAGCAGGCGCAAAGCCTGCTTCTCTTTTGACAATCAGGTATTATCGGCTTCACGGGAATTACCGTTATTCGAGGCGCGTGGCGACTGGCAACAGATCTAAGGATAATTACGAAAAGGGTGGAGAATATGTATAAAGCGGCGCATGTTGGATTGGTTGTGCATGATGTGGACGTGTCGAGTATTTTCTATCGTCTGGTACTTGGAGGGGAACCGGCTGGTTCTTATGAAGATGATCGCCTTAAAGTAAGAATGTTTACAGTAGGCACGCAAACAATTGAACTTTTGCAGTATTTACAGAATGGACCGGAGGAGCGGGCAGTCGGAGTGGTGGATCATATCGCTTTCTTCGTGGATGATATTAATATCGCGGTGAAACGGTTGCGGTCGCTGGAAGTCAATCTCTTATTTGACTCCCCGCGGACAGTGATGGACGGCAAACAAATTATATTCTTTGCCGGGCCGGACGGAGAACGACTGGAATTTATCCAGGAGGCGGCCAAGTGAATAACCTGACAGTGAAGCGAAAAGCACAGCTGGAGAGTATATACGACCGAAATCCATTTGTAAAATTGCTGCAAATGGAAGTCATCGAACTACGCAAAGGGGAAACGGTGCTTTCCATGCCTGTCCGTGATGAAATTACCAATCTGTGGCAGACGGCACATGGAGGGGCCTTGGCCGCGCTGGCTGATACCGCCATGGGAGTGTCCTGTTCGTCTTTCGGCAAGTTGGTTACGACGCTGGAAATGAATATCAATTTTATCCGTGGAGCAAAATGCGGCGAAACAATTAAAGTATTTGCCAATGTTGTTCATAATGGCAAAAGCACTCTGGTGGCTGAATGCGAAGTCAAGGATAGTGAGGGTAACTTACTGGCTAAAGCAAGGGGGACTTTTTTTGTCGTCGGACAGGCAAAACCAGACTGAGGAGCTAAAGATAACTGGCCCTTATGGGCCTTTGAGTGCCATTTTTCACGCGCCGGCTGCTGGCGGCAATGGGTACGCGCTAGTGTTTTGTCATGGATTCCGCGGCTCAAAAGACGGTGGCGGAGGGGCGGCTTTTTTGGCTCAGAAAGTAGCGGCGGCTGGTTTTTCAGTGTTGCGGTTTGATTTTACGCCGCAGCGCTGCCTCAGTCAGCAGGTGAAAGAATTGGCGGCGGTGGTCGAATACTGCCGCATTAGCATCAGCAGACAAGTGATTTTGCTGGGACGAAGCATGGGTGGCAGTGCAGCATTAGCTTTCAGCGCGGCTGACCGGAATATCGCCGGACTTTGCTTGTGGGCCGCCCCCTGGGATTTGGCGGCTGTCTTTCAGTTGACTTTGGGTTATGGTTATGACTGTCTGGTAGCCGGTGAAGAACTGCTATTAGAAGATGACTATGGACAGTTACATTTGACACCGGAATTTATCCGAGATTTCTCTAATTTTAACCTTCTGGAGAACGTAAAATCGTTAAATGGGGCTCCGCTACTCGTGGTGCATGGTTCTGATGATGCGACAGTACCTTTGGTTCAGGCCCAAACGTTATATTTGACAGCCCGGCAACCTAAGGAGATTGTCGTCATTTCAGGCGGCGATCATCAGTTTCTGAACTGCCATTTTGCTGCATCGGACGCGGTACTTTCCTGGCTGGCGAAGATGTTTGCCAATAATGGTATATAATAGAGGAGTGGGACAATACTAGGATAAACTTCCGTTGGGAGCGTGCTGGTATTGGAATTGATCCCCCCTCACTTGCTGCCGTTGTTGCTGGCGCTGATTTCCGGGATACTTATGGCGGTGCAGGGTTCACTCAATGCCGCTCTGAGCAAGACTACCGGTCTATGGGAAGCCACGTTTATCGTTCATGTCATCGGCACCGCTGCACTTGTCATCATTATATTTTTGCTGCATACTGGGCGTGGCGACTGGCGCGCTTTGGCTCAGGCACCTTGGTATTCATACCTTGGCGGCATTGCAAGCATTTTCATCATTTATCTTGTGGCGGCAAGCATCCCTAGCGTGGGTGTGGCCAATGCCACCACGGCGATTATCATCGGGCAGGTGCTGACTGCGGTAGTAATTGATCATTTTGGGGCCTTCGGTCTGGAACGGGTTCCATGCGGGTGGAATCAGCTGGCTGGGCTGGCTTTACTTGCTGCCGGTGCGAAATTGCTTTTAAAATGACATATTTTTCTTTTACAAACTTCTTAATATAATGTATACTTTTGCTAGGATTTTTTGTAAATGAGAATCAATACAAGGAGGATAAGTAATGGATTTTACCTTTACTCCCGATCAACTTGCGCTAAAGAAAATGGTCCATGATGTTGTGGTCAAGGAAATTGTTCCTTTGGCTCCTGAAATGGACCAAAAAGGTGAAATAAACCTTGGATTGCTGAAAAAACTTGACGCTGCCGGGTTATTTAACGTCCCGGTGCCGGAAGAGTATGACGGCCCTGGTCTGGATGCCATTTCTATTGCCGTAATTTATGAGGAACTTGGCAAAGGTTGCGCCGGTGTGGCGACAACAGTAGCTGCCAATGCACTGGCCTCTTATCCGGTGATTATATCCGGCACTGAAGAACAGAAAAAAAGATTTCTCGGCCTTATCAATGATGGCAAACTTGCCGCTTTTGCGCTGACTGAGCCTGGCGCAGGGTCCGATGCCGGAGCAGTGGCCACTACCGCAGTTAAAGATGGCGACCATTACATATTAAATGGAACAAAGCGCTTTATCACCAATGGCGGACTAGCCGCGATTTATGTCATTTTTGCCAATACCCGTAAAACAGCAGGAATCCGCGGTTTGACAGCCTTCATTGTCGAACGCGATACTCCCGGTTTTTCCGTGGGTAAAGAAGAGGACAAGATGGGAATCCGGGCTTCGAATACCTGCGAGCTTATTCTTGATAATGTCCGTGTTCCAGCTACCAATCGTATTGGTCAGGATGGAAGGGGTTTCAAGATCGCCATGGAGACTCTGGATGCCGCCCGCCCATTTGTGGGCGCGGTATCGGTTGGCTTAGCCCAAGCTGCTTTTGACGCGGCGGTGAAATATTCAAAAGAGAGGGAACAATTTGGCAAACCAATTGCTTCATTCCAACTGGTTCAGGCAATGATCGCCGATATGGCCATGCAGATTGAGGCCGCTCGTCTTTTGGTATACAAGGCCTGCTGGCTTAAGGATCAGGGATTGCCTTTCGGCAGGGAAGCTGCCATTGCTAAATGTTTTGCTGCCGATACTGCTATGAAGGTAACTACTGACGCGGTACAAGTGCTGGGCGGCTATGGTTATATGAAAGAATATCCCACCGAAAAATATATGCGTGATGCCAAAATAATGCAGATATACGAAGGCACCAACCAGATTCAACGGCTGGTTATTGCCAATAATATTTTATATTAATCTAGGTACTGCTTGACAAGTCTAGTTTACAGTAATATAATAGCTAATGCGGTAGTCGCTTTGGCTACCGTAAGGTTATGGGGTTATAGCTCAGTTGGTTAGAGCGCGTCGTTGACATCGACGAGGCCATAGGTTCGAGTCCTACTAACCCCACCAGCAAATTAAGGCTTCCGAGCAATCGGGGGCCTTTTAACATATGAAGGGTAATGTCTTTGATTGATGCGGACAGATCAGTATCATGCGGCAAATAAAGTGTTTTGTTAGCTAGCTAATATCTGTAGGTCTTACGATTGTGGATACTACCATGGCCGTCAGTAAAATCAAGGCTCCGCGGAAAGTGCGAAGCCTTGATTTATGTAAAATATTATTAACGTTTAACTATATGGCCTTGACTGACGTTTCCAAACTTAAAGTTGTAATTTATTGGACATAAACAAATATATCAAATAAATAATTATGGTTGTTCTTATCCAACAAGTACTCCCTGGCTGCGATCATTTTATGACTGTCGTCTACAGTAAAAATGATATATCCTGGACGACCTGTTCTTCGATGATATAGTTAATGATGGGGGAAGATAAGCAGTAACTCCTGTTTTGGTATTTGCTTTGTCAACATTCATGGGTGTCGCTGATCATAGGAAATTACCAGGTGTCTTGGGCATATGCCGGATGGAGCATGAGAACCATAGTGCAGATAAATGCGAGTGTGAAGTCGATGAACTTGCTGTTGTTGATTTTCATTATTAAGCTCCTTCTATGTGTTGTGTCCATTGATGTAGATAAAGCGATTCGATATAGTAGTACAAATTCCAGCAAAATTTGGAATAGACACATAAGTCTTCTGATACCGCATTAGACGCAATTTGTGCTATAATCTATAAAGGTGATAAATTTGTTGAAAAAAACGATATGCGTATTAGTGATTCTATTATTTGTGATATTACCAGTGGCTGCGGCGCAGATAACTGATGACTCATCGCTAAAATTGATGCAAACAGTATGGAAAGCGCAGACAATCGATGGGTTAGACAAAGGTATTTGGGTTATCCCTGAGGATGCAATCAATCAGTATTTTGTATCACATGCCGACAATGACAAAGTGAAAAACCCGACATTAAAATTATTGGGTGACAATAAAATGCTTGTCGCCTTCGACAGTAGCCTGGGACGGGTTGAGCTTACTTGTGAGATTAAACAGTTCATTTATAATCAAACAGAATCATATGCCGAAGTTTATGTCCTCAAGAAAGACGTTGCTGGTAAACCGTTTGTGTCCTGGATGCTCAAGTTTATCCCCTTGGGAGCAATAGCAGACCTATACGGAAACCCGTTAAAGGATGTTAAACAGGTTGACGCGAAGTTTTCCGGCAACACACTCAAGGTGAACTTTCATCCGCTTGTTGAGAAATCACTGCTTAGTAGTGATATCGGAAAAAAAGTTACGATTAGCAGTATAACGACAAGACAAGGGGCATTGGAGCTGCATACCAATATGAAAGCCGCCGATCTTTTGGGTGCAATGCTAGCCTCTTAACGCTCCAAGTCCTAGTAAAATTTTTGTGAAAGATGTCTCCCAAAATGGCCCCTGAAGTAGACGCTTAATATAATATTAAGCTAGTTTACTTTATTATCGTGGGGTCGTAGAGGCCGTGAAGTAATGTCGTTCATTTCAGCTTTCCAAATGCAGAATTAATCGAACTATTGGCAATTGTGGTTTTTCAGTACAACTTTACTCTGAATGAGAGTATAAAGGAGAATTTATGGCTTTTTTTGAATGGCAGGAAAGTTATCTGACAAGCATCGGTAGACTTGACTCTCACCATCAGAAATTGGTGACTTTAATCAATAATTTATATACCGATGTCCTTAACGAACCGGACGTAAGTCAAAAACAATCATTGATTGAAAAAGCCCTTGCAGAACTAATAGATTATAGCTATTACCATTTTGCGGCAGAAGAAGAACTTATGATTAAGTATGAATATCCGGGTTATATGCCGCACAAAGAGGAACATGAACAATTTAAAGTACAAGTTGCTAAAATGATGAAGCAACACAAAACCGGCGACCTTTCATGGACTCTTCCTATTTTTAACTTTCTAAAAGACTGGCTTATTTTACATGTAACAAATATGGACAAGCAATATGTACCGTATCTTAGTGGAAAGAATGTCGGAGAATATTAGTTGCAGGCCGATGCAGGCTGAGTGGATAGGCAATTGGATCAGTAGGTAAGTTATTGATTGCCTCTGGCGAATTAAACCAGCGACCACACGGCTACTGGAACAAAATATATTTCAGCCACTTTCTGTTCGGTATTCAATAAAAAACGCTTGCAAGGTTGCACCTGTGGGCGTTTTTATATGTTGCAAGCCGAGATAATAACCCTGTACAAGGGGCTGGGGCGGAAAGCTTTTTAAGAAGAAGTCTGTCAATTACCGATTACTCATATTTTGCCATTGGGATTGGTGAGGTTAGTCTCGCTAATGGTCTGTTCACTGCGAGGTTGACCGGCAATGCATTATTTCAGTATTAGATAAAGGTTAATTATTCTGTTATAAGGGAAACTATTTCTGAATTGCCTTAAGGTACATGCCCAGGAAGATCATGTGCCCGGAATGTGTTGCGTAGATGCAACTTGCCACGCGAAGAAGGCGAGGAATAATTATGCAAGTATTGGTTTTAGATGATTCAGATATTATGCGGGACATACTTGTGAAACAATTATTAGCAGTGGGGATACAAGCTAGTGAGATTCAAGAAGCGCGTAATGGCGCTGAGGCACTGAGAAAACTGAACTCAAGTATTTTTGATTTACTGTTGCTTGACATAGTTATGGAGGGAATAGACGGTATCTCCGTGCTGAAAGAGGCGAAGAATAGTCAGCCTGCTGCGAAGGTTGTAATGTGCAGCACATTTAGTGAAAGTGAGACTGTAAAGAATTTGATTGATCTGGGTATTGATGATTTTATAGTCAAACCATTTTCAGAAAAAAGAATAAGAGAAACCCTGCTGCGCGTATTATCAGCCGTATAAGCAAGATAATTGAAATATCAGGGTTGTTCTATCTAGCGGATGTTCGGAGAATTTTTATTTTAGCAGTAGGATAAATCGGATAATAGGTGAATTAATAAACAAGGTAACAAATAAAAGAGGTGAAGGATATAACAATTTACGTTTTTTTAGCGAGCGTAATGATGGTCGGGGGATTGCTGATTATCTTGAGCTTTTTAAAAGGAAAACGAATTATTCGTTATGAAACGGCTCAGAAGATTGGAATTCTTGGCTGCGTTTTGGCTGCCTTTCCTGAAAAACTTAGTATCGGATGGTCTTTTGCTGGTGTTACAACTATATTATTGAGCACAACTACGTATTATATATTCTGGACCGGAGAACAAATTGAAAGACTAAAGCTGGCTAATTTGAAACAAGCGGAACAGCAAGAAAGAAACAGTAAAACAGAGATAAAGACAAGGGTGTAAACAAGCATGCAAATGTATTGGATTAAACAAGGTGACCATAACTGTCAAAACTTCCACGCAGGTGGAAGTTTCTTGCTATTTATACAGCTGATTATCCTGCCAGGTCGGATTTTTCATATATTCTTAATGGTCTGATCACATTCTTGTCACATAAGCATACTATAATATACTTATACATAGCAGGCATTAGTATAAAGTGGACTGTGCCGCCTGGTGAATTGGACTAGAGGTGAAAATGAAATATGCAATATATTATCGTGGGACTAGGAATTTTGGCTGCTATATCTATCGGGTTATTTTTGCACATGTATTCTATGGTATTGAATTAGCACGAAGACCGGTGCGGCCGCTAAATGCCGAGCTGCAGTCATAGTAATTTCGGATTGTGATCGGGTGAAAGAATCAGGACAGGATGTTTTACACTTGAACTTTTCGATATAAATATAACCGCACCTGAAGGTGCGGTTATATTTATATCTGTTTTTTTGAATAATAGTGGTTAAGGGCTACACCGATTTGCTATTTGAGCAGTCAAGATATTGTCCAGAATCTTTCATCTTTAACTATTATGCGATTCTTGCATGATTTACATTTCAATTTGCCCATTATGGTAATACCGCCGATAAATTTGTCACAGTAAGGACATTTACCCTGACGATATTGATATAGTCCCCAAAACGTGAAAATCGCGGCAACAAGTATCGCCAAACCCAAAAAGGTCCATTCCCAAAAATAATTGGGAGTATGATAACCTTTGCCGTATAGCAATAGATAACAGCCGTAAAATACGACCACCATCGCAGCTGTTACCCCGTTAATTGCTCCAAGAGCCGCACCTGTTTCCCTGTTTTTAATGGCAATAGTGTTTTTAGCAGAGCCTGAGTTTGGCAAATTTGGAATATTATCGTTGTTAATCATGTAACATCTCCCTGACTTTATTCCAAGTTTATTGTGAAGAATGGAAGATTCGCGGTGAAACCGAATGGACCGTATCCTAATGTCGATGGCCAGTGAAATAATAAAAGAAATTATGCAGTATGTGCTACGAAATATTCTAACATCAAAGGGGGGAATATTACAAGGCAGAATATAAAATTGTTGATGTTTGCGCTGGGTTAATCATTAAAGAGGTAGAAGTTTAGCAGTTGAAATTAATGGGGTTGCCGATAACGGGGCTGAAAAAGCCAAAACCTCGCGTACAGGCAGACGCCTAAAAACGAGGCTTGATACTGAAAGTTTAGTAGGTTCATTATAGGCGGTTATGAGGTATTAAGATTCAGACGGTGGTTTCAATTCCTGGGAAAAATACGACTCAATTTGTTCAATCAGTTGGCGCAATTGTTTTCCACGAGCCTGGGTGCTTTTATCCGCAGATATCCCCAGATCTCCGGCGATCTCATACATTTCCTGAATTATTGAGGTAACGGCAGACTTGTTTTCCAATTTAATCCCCCCAAACTTTAGGTAATCTCGTTTTGAAGCTCTTAGGAGCTAAAAGCGCTAGAGCAGCTACTTACATTAAAACATAGCATGGTTTTCTACATTCATATAATTCGGCATTACCGTGGCTGAATTCCTGCTTTTTAAACAGATTTCAAAAAGCAATAATTACAAAAAATGTAACTTGAGGAATTAAATATAATTTGACATTTTAGTCCTAGGGGAGGAAATAAGGTGCGTCATGTCGAATTTCCGACATATGACAATCGTAGTATATAAGAGGATAGTATGACTAAAATAGTGGTTACGCGGTCTCTATGCACCAGCATTCCCGTTCAGAAGATAAAAAAGATCGCTGATGAAGCAGATGTCAGTGCTTCCCATGTCGAGACAAGGTTTGCCGGTAAAGGTAAATGGCTTAATGATTTTGAAATTGCCGGTTCACCTGGCAGAGTCGATGCATTTTTTTCGCGCATTGAGGACCTTCGACCGGAATAAGGGAATTATTAAGAATTAATCAGCTATTGGCAGGAAACGGCGGGGTTTTACAAGAATAAACTGTATAAAGAAATAGTCAAAAGTGATTTAAATAAACAAATCATGATTCCTATAATTATCGGCTGTATGATCTGTGGTTGCGGGTATTTTGAATCAATAAGCAAGTCAATGATCATAATATTTGGAGTTGATTGAAATGTACTCAACCATTACTCATGAATGCGGCGGACATGCCCATCTTGTCGGTCAGACTATGGTGGTGGGTTGGAATCTTTATTGCTGTAATCGGTGTGGAACAACATTTTTCAAGTGGATTACAAAGCAGATGATTGAAGTTAAACCACGCTATACTTATGAAATGCCGAAAAAGAAGTAACTTGATGGTAAAAAACAGGTCGCTTGAGGTATGATAAAACAAAGCTCCGGAATTTAAACCCGGAGCTTTATGACTTTATTCCGTTATTTGGCGGACTATTTTTCCTCTTTAGGTTGTTCTTCTTCTACTGGTTGTTCGGCCGTCTGCTGAGCAGACGAGTCTTCACAGCATTCTTCTTTTTCGTCGGCAATTGGTTCATCATCATTCCAGATGTTCATATTATCCTCCTTCCATAATCTGAGATGATAATGACATTCGCCAACGGTTTAAAAATACCTTCCTTAAAATGTAATTAATGCTAAATATTTGAAATTAATTTGCCGCCACTAATTGCCGTAATGACATACTT
>Ga0364917_1086_pt1 | contig 25232 bp, 12 predicted proteins | sample SorcelJu500001C5_2_FD_206978 | JGI IMG/M metagenome (GOLD analysis project Ga0364917, IMG submission 206978) | Enriched cells from Trout Bog Lake Hypolimnion, Wisconsin, USA - BchlTB.June20.5000.01.C5 | ecosystem: Environmental > Aquatic > Freshwater > Lake > Hypolimnion/Profundal zone | place...
GCGCTGGATGATCTCGTAAAAAACCGTCGGCCTGTCTTCTACCGGACGGGTGAAGATCTGCAGCAAATAGCCGTCCTCGTCCTTGTCCACCAGAATTCCCAGCCGCTTGATCTCCTCCAGCGGTTCATCGAGTCTTCCGATCCGCTTGCTGAGCAGGTCATAGTAGCTGTCAGGCACGCGAAGAAACTGCACTCCGTTGCGCTGCAGTTTGTCTACGGTGACGAGCACATCGCTCACCTGCAGCGCGATATGCTGCACGCCCGGTCCCTGATAGGACTCCAGGTATTCTGCAATCTGACTTTTCCGCACCCCCGGCGCCGGCTCGTTAATCGGAAACTTCACCGAGTAGGAATCGTCCGACATCACAATCGACATCAGCGCGCTATACTCCGTCGAAATGTCTTTGTCGTCAAAGCTGATGAAACGATGGAAGCCGAATATTTTCGAGTAAAAATCCGCCCACCGGTTCATCTGCCCGAGTTCGACGTTGCCCACCATGTGATCAATGCGCAGAATGCCTGCGTCGTCGCCGGCAATTCTCTGTTCGGCATAGCCCGGCAAAAACGGCCCGCCGTATCCGCGATGCGAAAGGAGCGTATGGATGGTATCGCCATAGGTACGGATGGCGGCCCGCCGTACCGTCCCGAACTCATCCTTCATGTCATGCGGCGCTTCGGCAGCCTCCGCGCCACGCGCCAGCGCCTGTTCGAACGCCAGGTCGGCATCGCCCACTTCCAGTGCAATATCGCGAATCCCATCCCCATGGCGTTTAATGTGTTCAGAGGCGGGATGCGACGGAGTGAGCGGAGTACTGAGGACGAACTTCGCCTTGCCCTGCGCCAGTGCGTACGAGGCCATCTCCCGGCTGCCTGTCTCCTGTCCGCGATAAGCCACCTGCGAGAAACCCATAGCGTTGCGGTAGAAGAACGAGGCTTGTCTCGCATTGCCGACCCAGAATTCCACGTGATGGATACGCTTGATCTGCAGCGGATTTTCCATTTGCTTAACCCCGGATTGCCGGCAACCGTCTCAAGAAATTCCGTTCAGCATATGCGTGAAAAGCACCGCCCAACGACCACGTGTTTTTGATGAGAGAGAGCGGGATGGAGTTGCAGGCACCTGACCGCCCTGCGCTCGGGCGTGCGCTGGATGCCCTGATCAATTATTCTCTTCATGCGAGCCACGGACACCCCACGCTCTTCCGCCGCCATCCAGAACAACGCAGATCGTATTCACCGCCCACGCTTTGAAAAGCAAGCGAGGCCACAGGCGCGAGACCGGGTAAGTACTTGATCAGCAAGGCATTGCAAAATTGTGTTCACAAGTCACAAAGGAATGTGACTTTGATCCGTGGAAGATGAAGCAAACAGAGTTACAATTAACTCGGTATTGAAATTGGTTTTCAACTTCATGAAAATTCCCTCACTCAAGCCGAGCCACACCCTTTCCGACCTTGCCCTGGGCGAGAGCGGTATTCTCGAAGACTTTGACATGCCTCAGACCACCGCCGAACATCTCATGAATCTTGGCTTTGTGCCAGGCCTGGAGATTCTGGTGGCGCGCAGTGGCCCCGGTGGCAATCCACGCGTCTACCGTGTGGATGGAACCGAGGTAGCCTTGCGTCGTGATCTCTCCCGCTGCATTGCCGTGCGCCCTTTGCGAAATGCGGAAGCAGAGATGAGGTAGGCTGTGAGTCTTCCAGTATCGATTCCAAGGACTGTGCTGAGTCCTAAGCCGACGGATGGATCGCCGGTGTATAAGAGCGTTGCCGTCGTGGGTCCGCCCAATGCTGGCAAAACCACTCTCTTCAATCGCCTAACCGGATTGCGACAGAAAGTCGGCAACTTCCCCGGCGTCACCGTGGAGCACCACACGGGAAGCTTTCGTCTGGACTCTGGCGAGGAAGTTTCGCTGATCGATCTTCCCGGCGTCTACAGTCTCAACCCGAAGTCGGAAGACGAAAAAGTCACGATCGACGTATTGAATGGTGAAATGCCTGGTGCCGAGCGCCCGGATGCGATCATTCTGGTACTCGACTCCAACAATCTCAACCGGCACCTCGTGCTCGCCGGTCGCGTCATTGCCCTCGGACTACCCACCCTCGTTCTGCTCAACATGGCCGACGAACTGCACAAACAGGGTGGGCAAGTGGACGTGCTTCCCCTGGCCCGGCAGCTTGGCACTCCCGTAGCGCTGGTCAGCGCGGTTACTGGAGAAGGCCTGCATGCGGTAGCAAACTTCCTGGTCGCGACACCGCAGATTCCTGAGCCGTTGGAGTTGCCCATCTTCGGCGATCCGCGGCACTGCCGTGAATGGGCCGTACGCATGGGTTCTCAAGCCTCCTATCGCCGCGGCGCAACCCCGGAGTGGACCCGCCGCCTCGATTCGATCTTTCTTCACAGACTCTGGGGCGGACTGATCTTCGTAGTCGTGATCGTCGCGGTCTTCCAGACCATTTTTTCGCTAGGTCAGCCGGCCAGCGACATCTTGCAGAAGCTGCTGGATGGCTTTGCGGTACATCTCTCAAATTGGCTACCCGCAGGTCTGATCAACTCGCTGGTGGTGAATGGGGTATGGAAGGGAGCTGGGTCGGTGCTGGTCTTCTTGCCGCAGATCCTTCTTCTCTTTCTCGTGATCGGAATTCTGGAAGATTCCGGATACCTGGCGAGAGCCGCGGTGATCTCTGACAAAGTGATGGCCAAGGTTGGTTTGAACGGGAAGTCTTTTATCCCTCTCCTCTCCGCCTACGGATGCGCGGTCCCGGCAATCATGGCGACACGCACGATTGAGAACAAGCGCGACCGCATCGCAACCATTCTGATCGCTCCTTTCATGACATGCTCGGCGCGGCTGCCGGTTTATACCATGGTGATTGCTGCGTTCATTCCCGACCGTCCGGTGCTTGGCCCTGTCGTAGGAACCCGCGCGGTCGCCATGCTGAGTTTGTACGTGCTTGGCTTTGCCATGGCAGTGGCAACCGCCAAAGCGTTGAAAAGTTCTGTCCTGCGTAGCCGTGACGTTGCATTCGTAATGGAGCTGCCGCCGTACCGTTGGCCGAGGTGGAAATCGCTTGGCTTGCGCCTGATGGATCGTGCCAATGCGTTTATCTTCCGCGCTGGAACCGTGATCCTGGCCGTCAGCATCGTGCTTTGGGGGCTCACCTACCTGCCCATGCACAACGGACAGCCTCCGCAGATCGCCGACAGCGCCATCTCCAAAATCGGACACTTTATTGAACCCGCCATCCTTCCACTTGGCTTCAATTGGAGAATCGGGGTTGGCCTGCTCAGTTCCTTTGCCGCGCGCGAGGTCATCATCGCCACCATGGGAACGCTGCATGGAGTAGATCCTGTCTCTCACGCCATGGCATTACAGGATGCGCTCAAAAGCGACCTCAGTCCGGCGGGAGCCATTGCCCTGCTGGTCTTCTTCGCCTTCGCCATGCAATGCATGTCCACCATGGCCGTCGTACAGCGTGAGACAAACAGCTGGAAGTGGCCGATCCTGCAGTTCCTGTACATGACAACGGTGGCCTATGTGGCTGCTTTCGTGGCCTATCGAGTCACACTGTTGTACTGGAATTAGCGCTCCCACAAGGAAGCAACTGCTGGTAGTGGGTCAGACCCACTACCAACAGCCCTCGTACCAATCCTGTCACTTCGGTGCACGGCAGAATCGCCGATTGCGACCTTCATTTTCTAAGTGTAAGTCCGTCACTGCTGCGTAACCACAGTCCGATAGCAGACATAAGATCTCTTTACAAGTTTTTGACTTTGTGGATGGCAACTTTCGGTCCCTCTCGTCAATCTATGGGTCCACGCTTGAATCCGACCTATGCTTGAGGATCGCAATGTCCACACCTGCAAAATTCCGCATCGATGTTGCCATACATGATCTGCTGATGAACTCCAGCCCACTGCCCCCGGAGCCACCGGCATCGAAGGGCTTGGTATTGCCCGAGCCTGTCTTCCCGCGCTTTCCTGAGAAGCTCAATGATCCGGGACCCGAGACTCCGCTCCAGCAGCGGAACTGGGGAGCGCCGGAAGTTTACCGCAAGGTGCGCGGTTGGATGTTTCCATACCTTCGCTCCCGTGTCTTGCCGGGCGACTTTCATCCCATCACGGCCTACCTGTTTGTCGAGTACAAATGCAACCTCGATTGCTGGTACTGCTGGGCCTACAACAACAAAGTCAAGGGAATGACGGAAGACATCGCGCTCCGCTCAATCGATTGGCTGCATGATCGCGGCTGCCGCGTGCTGGCGCTCATGGGTGGTGAACCGCTGCTGCGTCCGGACTTCGCGCACAAGGTCGTCTACTATGCGGCGAAGAAGGGTTTCTGGATTTACATCGGCACGAACGGGCGGTTGTTGCGTCCTGAAGTTGCGGATCGTCTTGGCGATGCCGGGGTTGCCGTGTTTAATTTCGCTTTGGATTCATGGGACCTCAAACCCAGCCTTCCCAAAGCGTTAGTGCCAGCCAGGAGCAACCTGGAACACGTGATGCGCAAGCAGTATGTGTACGGCTACATGGTGTTTTTCAACATCAATATCTGCCGCAACAATCTTGAAGACGTTCGCCTGCTGACCGAGTTCGCACACGACCATCGCATCGCCACCGATTACCACATCAATGAAACGCCGATGCTGGAGCAGGACGATCACTTCAAACACCTCTACGATAACCCCACCTACATCCGTCCCGAGGATTGGCGTGAGGTAGACAGCCTGCTCGATTGGCTGATCGAGAAGAACAAGGCCGGGTACCAGATGGTGAACTCCGTGCAGCGGCTCCAGGAAACCAAGGCTTTCGTGCGCATGTCCTCTGGTCTGGACCTGAACAAGTACGGGTGGTACGGCGACGGAAGCAGCGGAAACGGCGAAATTACAAAGCTGCTGAGTACCATGCCAGGGATTGTACGCGAGCCGAACGGTGAGCTTCATTTCTCTGAGTGGAACTGCCGGGCCGGACAGAACAACGTCATTATCCGCACGGATGGGACGGTCGCGCCGTGCTTCCCGATGTATGCATCGAGCTTCGACTGGGGCAATATCGACGAGCCCAAGTTCGATCAGAAACAACTTGTCGACATGAAGAAGAGCTGCCAGCGGCACTGCTTTTCAACCCTGAACCACAATCTCTCCTACGCCTATAACGACGCGAGAGCCATGAAATGGATTTGGACGCAGGTGGTCACAAACAAATTGCGCGGCGGCGCCAAAAGCTTTGGGGATTAGGCAAATCGCTGTAATGTTTCCACTGCCGCGACAACTCTCCTTCGAAATCGATGAGCAGCGGTTTGGCGAAGGTCTACAATCGGACTGCTTATGAAGGGCCTTTCGTTTACCCGGCATCTACTCGCCATCGTTGTTATTACAATGTGCGGGGCTCCAGCAGCCTCCAGTGCAGATATCCCAGCGGACTTGAACGCGAATGAGGTCGTCCGCCGAATGGTCCAACGCAATCAAGAGCGTGCGCAAGACTTGCAGGCTTTCACCGGGGATCGACGTTATCGCCTCGAATATCGCGGGTTTCCTTCGCAAAGATCAGCCGAACTGGATGTGAAAACGTCGTATCGCGCCCCCGGCGAAAAACAGTATCGAGTAATCAGCCAAAGCGGCTCTCAGTTGATTATTGAACGGGTCTTCAAGAAGCTTCTCGAAGGCGAGATAGATGCCGCCGGCCGTGGAAACCAACAGCGAACTGAGCTTACGCCAGAGAACTACAAATTCCTGCTTATTGGAACAGATGTAATTGCTGGCCGGAATCAATACGTCTTCTCGGTAACGCCGCGCTCTGAGAACAAGTATCTCTATCGCGGCAAGGTCTGGGTGGATGCGAATGACTTTGCGGTAGTCCAGATTGAGGCCCAGCCGGCGAGAAATCCGTCCTTCTGGACCGTCCATACGGATATCCAACATCTCTACGTGAAGATAGGTGAGTTCTGGCTTCCGTCCCACAACACGAGCGTAACAAAAGTTCGGTTTGGCGGCACAGCCACATTGACCATCGACTATTTCAATTACAAGATTGGAGCTGCTACTGCAACTTCGTGGTGACATTACGATTCAGCGAAGGTCCTGCATAGAAGTCTCTGTTATTCCTGAGGAACGGGCCAAACCCGCACCCACAATTCTTACCCAGTCTCTTATGCCAAGAAGAGAATCAAGAGTTCAGTTGGCTTGCGCAGTTCCTCGCGATGCGGCACGTGGCACTACTTTTGTTTTTTGGCGCTGGGGGTAAGCCTACGCACGATGAACTCCTGTGCCAAGTCAGCGGCCACGCGCTCGCCAGTGCCAATCAAGAAATTTGAGAACACCGTCCCAGCGTTGCGATTCGATGCCGGATAGTAGGTGGTCGCGATGCCAGCGGTGGCTAGATCGCCACCGATGCTCGAGTAGTTCGGTTGCGACTTTCCGTTGTCTCCCTTGCAGATGAATGGGCTGGACATTGCGTGGAGCGCGCGAGATTTTTTTGTGCCCGTACCTTGGTAGAAGTAGCGCGGGTCCTGGCGCAGCAGCGATGGCAGAATGGCGCCGCCAATCATAATGTCGATAACGCCGTCGGCATAGACAGCGCCGAAGCGCTCACCGTAGCCCTTCGCACCTTGGACGTAGTTGGGGTGGTCTGCCGCCTGTTCGAGGCCAGCCACTACACCTGTCCCGATGAAGGTAACGGGATCGGTGGCGACTTTCAGTGCGAGTCTGAACTTCAGCTTCGTCGTGAGCGGCTCTGGGTTGGGTTCGTAGACGACGTAGAAATTGGGGATGAAGCCGAAAAGGCGCTGCTTCTCCGCGATCTTGACCTGCTCGGTGGCGATCTGCTCGGAGGTATAACCCACATAAATCTCGGTCTTCGCCTCTGCGACCTTGAGCTTGCAGCCCGTTACGATTACGGCCTTGTCCGGAATAAGCACGATGGGGGGCGAAGTCCAGTTTGAAAATCCCTTGGCCCCGGCGACGACATGATAGGTTCCCGGCTCAACAGCTGTGAATTCGAAAAATCCTTTGTCATTTGTCGCGACTGCGCGGCGATCTCTGGGAAGAGGGCCTGCGAGGGCGACGGTGGCATCAGGAACAATGCCACCTGTTATGTCGGTCACAGTACCGATGATGCTTCCTGTCCGCGCCTGAGGCGCATCTGGGAGCGTCTGCGGTTGAGTGCTTGGCGCGGCGGGCGATGACGCGGGCGAAAACGTCGGTGCCGCAGGGTCGTGATCCTGGAGGGCGGCGCCGGTCGAGGCGCGCGGGTTCGGCTCTTGGGAGAGTAGGATAGCCGCAAAGACATGGAGGAATAGCATCGTGGCGGCAATTCGACAAGCCAAAGGACACCTCCCGACTGAAATCGGCATGCTGGGTTGGCGATATAAAGTTTGATGAGCGCAACGGACGCCAATTTGCCTCTTCGTTGACTGAACACTATTCCGACAGGCGTAGTCGCCGACAACAATGCTTCAGTCCTGCATGAATGCCTAACCGGTTACTTTCCTGCGGCGGTGATGCAGCATTGGCGAGTTCTTACGAGAACCTGCGCAATGTATTCACTCGGTTGAGAGCACGGTCATCGCAACCATCATTGCTTTCCTCAATTCCGATATGTCTTCGAGATGGAAGTGAGCTTTTTTGCTCAGACGAGTGCACTGCGGGAGCGCTAACGTCGAGGTGTTCTTCAAGCGAGTCGCCGAGTAGTCCAGAAATCACTTGCCGCTCCGTTGGAAGGAGCAGTGGTGAACAGGCATGCATTAATCCGGGTTTTGTCCGTCTTCCTATTGGCTGCTTGCGGGGCCTTTTGCCAGAATCATCCTTCAACTGACTTGCTTCAGGGCTTCCAGCTTGACGGCCCAAACTCAACCGAAACGCAGCGCGCGGAAATGCGTACGTGGAAGTCACTGCCGGATGCTCCGTCGCCGATACCGCCGCCGGCGCAAGCAGAAGGATTTCACAGGTTTGGAAATGAGAGCCAGGGAGCACTGCCTGGACTCTGCTTGAGCAACTGCGGATACGGGTACTTACCAAGAAAGGCGCCAGACTTTCAGACACCCCTCGATAAAGAGCGGCTAAACGAAACAGAACACGGATACGTCACTCCGGGCCCACGTCATGCCTCTTCGGCCCGCGACAGCCTTATAGGCCGGGCTTCTTCAGTAGCTTCAAACAATTTTGCCCCGCCGGAAGGCTCTGAAAAGGGGAAGGTGAACCCTCGGGATCGCCTCGGTACTGTGACTTCGTTTGCTGCTCGCGCTGCGTACCGTATGGGTCGCGGTCCACTTCTGCGACTTTCAAAAAGTTTGATCCGACCATTAGCGACGCGGGGATCGACATCTTCCTCACCGCGCTTGGGTCTGGCGTTTGGCAAAAAATAACTTCAAGCCTGGATGAACCCGCAACAAAGATGCTGGGGTTTTCGGCAACCAGCCGAATGCATTTCAATACACACGAAACCGGGCGCGGTCGATGACCAGGCCCGGTGGAAGTAAGGAAGCTATCAAGCGCAAACCCACCAGCAAAGGTGGGTTTGGTCGGCAGCAGTCTGAGGGCAAGCCTGAAAAGATCGCCCGTGCTGGTCACTATAACGAGTGGTGGAACATCATTTTCGCTTTAACTGCGTTCGAAGCAACATCACATTCCCGTTTATTGGGTGGTGATCGTGTAAGTTCCGCTGGCTACCGCACTAGCGCCGTACCCTCCTCCAACAGCAATCGATTTGATCGTTGTGGTAGTCGAGACCGTAAATGGTCCCGTGTACTGGGTTGATGCAGTCGTCGGCGTGGAGCCGTTTGTGGTGTAGTAGATCGTTGCACCAGGGCTATCGTCTGCCAGCGCCACCGATTGGGGCGTGGTGAAGGTTCCGAATGGCGCCGACGAGAACGTCGGCGTTGCGGCCGTGATGTTGTAGGTCCCGCTGGCTATTGTGCTCACGCCGTACCCACCGCCTGCAGCGATGGCTCTGACTGTGGTAGTGGTTGAGACCGTAAATGGTCCCGTGTACTGGGGCGATCCGGTCGTCGGCGTAGAGCCGTTTGTGGTGTAGTACAGCATTACACCCGGGCTGGCGTCTGCGATCATCACCGATTGCGGCGTGGTGAAGCTTCCGCTTGCAGCCGGCGAGAACGTCGGCGTTGCGGGCGTAATGTTGTTACTCCCGCTGGCGACCATGCTCACGCCGTACTCTACACCGGCAGCAAAAGCTTCGGCCGTAGATGGTCCCGTGTTCTGGGTTGATGCAGTCGTCGGCGTGGAACTGTCCGTGGTGGAGTAAATCGTTACGGGTCGAGTGGCCATCGCCAATTGCGGCGCGGCAGTGATGGTGTAAGTTCCGCTGCCTACCGCGCTCGCGCCATATCCTCCACCGGCAGCAATCGCTTTGACCGTCGTGGTGGTCGAGATCGTAAATGACCCCGAGTACTGGGGCGATGCAGTCGTGGGCGTGGTGCCGTCCGTGGTGTAGTAGATCGTTATACCAGGCGTTGTGTCTGCGAGCGTCACCAACTGCGGCCCGACGAACGTTCCCAATGCCAGCGGCGAGAACGTCGGTGTTGCAGCTATGATCGTGTAAGTTCCGCTGCCTACCGTGCTCGCGCCATATCCCCCGCCGACAGCAATCGTTTTCACCGTCTCGGTGGTCGAGACCGTAAATGGCCCTGTGTACTGGGTCGATGCAGTCGTGGGCGTGGTGCCATCCGTGGTGTAGTAGATCGTTACACCAGGACTCCTATCCGTGAGCGTGACCGCCGTCGGCGTGTTGAACGTATAAGGCGCCGGCGAATATGTCGGCGCGTACGCTACGATCGTGTAAGTCCCGCTGGCTACCGAGCCTGCGCCATACCCTAGGCCAGCAGCAATCGCTTTGATCGTCGTGGTGGTCGAGACCGTAAACGGCCCCGTGTACTGGGTTGATGCAGTCGTGGGCGTTGTGCCGTCCGTGGTGTAGTAGATCGTTACCCCGGGGCTATTATCCGAGAGCGTCACCAGCGTCGGCGTGTTGAACGTTCCGAATGCCCCCGGCGAGAACGTCGGTGTCGCAGCTATGATCGTGTAAGTTCCGCGAGAAACCGCGCTTGATTGATACCCTGGGCCAGCAGCAAAGGCATTGATCGTGGTGTTAGTCGAGACCGCAATGGGTCCCGTGTACGGGGTTGAAGAAGTTGTTGGCGTGGTGCCATTCGTAGTGTAGTAGATCGTCACACCGGGCGTCGTATCCGTGAGCGTTACCGATTGCGGCGTGGTGTACGTATAAGGCCCCGGCGAAAACGCCGGCTGCGCAGCCGAAGCGAGGTTGAATGTGTAGGTTCCGCTAGCGATCCTGCTGGTACCGTAGGCGCCCACTGCGATGGCTTGGATCGTGGTCTGCGTCGAAAGCGGAATCGGTCCCGTGTAAGGGGTTGATGCAGTCGTGGGCGTCGAGCCGTTTGTGGTGTAGTAGATCGTTGCACCCGGCGTCGCGTCGGCGAGCGTCACCGATTGCGACGTGGTGTAAGTTCCGGGAGCTGGCGATAAGGTCGGCACCGTCGTCAGCAGGGTGTAGGTCCCGCCGCCTGTTCCGCTCGGCCCATACCCTTGGCCCAGGGCCATGGCATAGATCGTGGTGTTTGCAGAGACCGGAATCGCGGCTCCCGAATACACGGTTGATCCGTTATTCGGAATTGCCCCGTTCGTGGTGTAGTAGATCGTCACACCTGGTGTGGTGTCCGCCAGTGTCACCGACTGTGCAGTGTAGTACGTTCCTGGCGTCGGTGTAACCGTGGGTATTGCCGCCGGAGCATCTGAGGGGTGGATAGAGATTGCCAACTGCGACAGTTCGTACTTAGTCATAGGATTTGCGCCGGACGACGCAGGTGGCGTGGTTAACCCATATGGGTTTCCGTTACCGGTGCCGCCGACATGGCATTGGCCGCAAGTAAGGTCGATGTCATTCCAGATCGCATTTGCCAGGACTCCGTCGGAAGCCGTGTTGGGTGCCGTCATGTTCTGGCTGTAGAACTGCCCTGGGGTTGGGAAAGTGGCATAGTCGGCGTTCGTGTTGATTCTAAACAGATGACTTCCTGCGGTTCCGTTGGCGCCTACCATATGGCAGATCACACACGAGCCAGGAAGGTCGGCGGAGGTTCCGGTCGGGAACGGCGTACCGGGCCCAAAGGGATGGTTCATTGTCTGCAATATGTTTGCAGACAAGCTATGGCAGTCATTGCATTTCGCCACGATAGGATTGGACGCTTTTGCGGCGGCGACCGTGCTCTGGTGCGGATCGTGACATTGCGTGCAGCCACTGTTCTTGGTAACGTCGGCCGGGTTCTCGCTAAAGATACTAGTGTAGGTGCCGGAAATGGTGACGGAGAGATCCGCGGAGTTCTGCGAATTCTGGGTCAAGTTTCCGCTAAACCGGGCATGCGGGCTGTTCAGGAATGCCGGACCAGCTTCGTGGTTGATATATGGTTTGTAGATCCACGTGTTACCCGCATTGCCGATGCAGGTCGAATAAGCCGAACCCGACAAGTCAGAGCAATAGCCGTTGTCGAGGATTATCGGGGTGGCGGATGGGGTTATGCTGCCCGGGGTGGCGGGGCTGGTGTTGTTGTTGGCCGTCGTGACAGTTTCCGACCGGTGACACTCCATGCATAATGCGGTTGCGGCTTCGTTTTGGGGCTCTGTCGCCGCCAGTGGCCCATAGCCGTGGGAACCGTAGGTCCAGGCCGCGGCGTGGCATCGTTCGCACTGAACTCCAGTTCCAGCCCATGAGGACGTACCCGTTGTACCGGGAGCTACATAACCGTCGGAGGGAACTCGACTGAACTGCGCATTAGGAATGACGCCATTCGGGCCGCTACTGCCGATCAAGCTAGGTTCGGGCTGCCATGCGTCGAAACTATATCCTGTAGTATGGCAACGAGCGCAATCGAAGTTGCCCTTCGGGTACTGTTGGCCGGTAAACCCACCGTTGAATATCGTGCCAAGTTGAGTATTGGCGGGGTTGCTGGCACCGCCATAGTTCATCCAGCCGCCGAACATGTAATACATATTTTGGACTCCGCCGGCGGCCACGGTGGGAGCAACCGTGGTGTAGGAGGTCGGAGCATTTGGATTGGCCAGGGTGTAGTTGGGGAATTGACAACTGGGGTCAGTTGGACTGAACCCGTTCAGCAAAGGCACTGCGATGGGATCGCACCAGCCCAAAGTGACTTGCGCATTCGTCCAGGAGTAAGTGCTTCCCGATCCATAGTGGCTATCGGTTGCTGGGTAGACAGCGCCGTCGGGTCCTCCCCAGAGTACGAGAGGGGAAGTACCGGGGGCAAGCTTCCTCATTGTGTTCTTATGTCCGGTCATCAGGTAGCCGCCCATATCACCGTGGCAACTGCCGCATTGGTTCACATTCGAGTAGTTCAGTGTCCAGCCACCGCTACCGTTATTGGTTGCTCCGTCGCCGTGATAAACCTGCCCAGTTGCCTCATTAGGTTTGTACGTGAGGTTGTCCAGGGGGTCGCACCCTTGGCTCATATTGCACTGCGCATAGGAATCGAACGAAAATCCGAGAAAGAATACAAGGACCGTGACAATAGCTGATGAAAAGTTCCACTTTGCCCTCATGCTATTCGCTCCTGAACACTTTAATCGCGCTTCACGTGGGACCGAATCGCCCGGCAGACTGGCTTAGTCGCCGGAAGCGACTGCGTGCTAAGACCGCAGACGTGCTGACCACGGGTAAGCCGTCGCCGGCTTTTCCCCATGTTGAAATCGAAGATCCGGACTTCGTATGGCGAATGGTAATTTCAGCGCGGTCGGTCGCGGTATAAACCTCGAATCCGTGCACGCTCATCTGCGGAAGCATCGCAAGTCGGAGATTGTTTTCACCATCTACGAATAAAACGCGAGTCGCTGACATCGCAGTTCCTTCCCCGCCGAAAGCAGGAGCTCTGATTCTAAGTAGTAGGATGTGGGCTAGCACTCAAGGACGGTCGAGAATCAGTAAAAAGCCTTCCCATTTTGGGGCTTATTACATTGGGCGTTGTAAGAGCCGTCATGGGAACCCGTTGCCCCCGAGCGAAAAGACTCCAGCAATCGGCCTGCGCGGATGCCCGAATGGCCGCCTGATCCGCGCGACGTGGCGGCTTCGCGCATCGGACTTCGTCGTGCTCCGATGCTAGAGAATGTGAGTCCCTCATCGAGCGCACGCAAGGCCGACTCCTTCCGTAAGAGTGTGGACAGCGGTGAAGTCAAAACGTAGCTGAGCACCACTGTGCTCGCGATGTCGAAATAGTTACTTTGCTGATCTTCATTCCTCCGATACGATAGTCTTCCGGTATACAAATTAAGGCAAAGTGCGTAGTACTTCTGTTTGCGGCAGTTCGTCTTCCGGCCTGCCCCGGCCCTCAAGCAGTAGCGAGGTCAAGATTCCCGCTTTAGAAACAGGGTGAACTATGTGCTGGTGCCGACTGCGTACAACGTATGTCTCTGATGGACCCCTGACGCGGCTCGCCCCTCCTAGTTTGCCGCGAGACGTTCAGCATTCGATCGACGGTGTCTCGTCTTCTTCGCATTGTCTGGCTTACGAAGACTTCCCCCCTGCAAACAGTACTCAATTAGACGCAAGGAGCCTTCCTGATATGCTGCATCGAATTCGTCCGGTCTCTGCCCCAGCTTCCTTACGATCTCATTTCTTTACTCTAATAAATGTCTTTATCTGCTATCTGCTGCTGGGTTTCGCATCGCCACTGCACGCTCAGGTGACCGCCGGGCAGTCCTCGGTGAACTTCGGAGCGTCGTCTGGCGGCGAAGAGGGGCTGACTTTCACCGTGCCCTCCGGCATCACGCTGGGAGGCGTTTCAGTATTGACCCAGGGCGCACCGAACCTCGACTTCAGGATGGTGCCAGAACCCGGCGTCGGTTGTGCCAACGGCACCACGCACACCACCTGCATCGTTGTGGTTCAGTTCGTACCGACGGTCCCTGGCACGCGGATTGGCGCGGTGGTGCTGAGCAACCAGAGCGGCAACACGCTGATCACGGTTCCGCTGTATGGCTCAGGAATGGGGGCGATGTTGGCCATTGGTCCGGGCACCGTAACGCCGATCTCTGCCCCAGATTCCCTCGCGGTGGCGCTCGACGGTGCGGGCAATCTGTACAGCTTGAACGGCAACGTGGTTCAGAAGCTGACGCCGGGCGGGACAAGCACGATTGTAGCGGGTAGCTCATCGTTAGGGGCAGGGTACAGTGGTGATGGTGGGGCTGCCACGAATGCGCAGCTTAACGCTCCCACCAGCATCGCGATGGACGGCGCTGGCAGCCTCTATATCGCCGACACCGGCAATAACGTTGTTCGCAAGGTAACCCCAGATGGAATCATCACGACCTTAGCGGGTAACGGAGTACGTGGGTACGGCACCGGCGGGGGAACGGCAAAAAACGCGGTGCTTAGCCAGCCGATGGCTGTCACGCTGGATCCGACTGGCAACCTCTACATCGCCGATACTGGCAACAACATCGTCCGCATGGTGACGCCCGCTGGTGCGATCTCGACGTTTGCGGGGGCCTACACGCTGGGACCGAGCTACACTGGCGACGGTGGCTTGGCTACCTATGCGGGGATGAATCACCCCTCGGGCGTTGCCGTGGACGGATCCGGCAATCTCTATATCGCGGATGCCGGCAACGACGTGATTCGCAAGGTTACTTCCGGGACAATTAGTACGGTTGCTGGCGGAGGTTCCTGTTTCCCGACGACTGGAAATTCCTGCAGTTCCGGCTCGTTGTCGTTTACGTTTAGCCATGTCAGCCAGCCGGTTGGCATCGCGGTGGATGGGCCTGGCAATCTTTACGTTCCGGACAGCGGTTCAAATAACGCAGTTTTCAGAATATACGGGGGGCTCGCCTATTCCGTTGCATACGACCGGGGTGCGCCAAGTGATACCTATTCAGGCAACGCTGTGGGTGCCGACGATTACCCGCTAAGCTATCCGACCGGGGTTGCGGTAGCTGGCTCCGGCAATGTCTTCATCGCGAACCTGAGTGGACCTCCCCTTAAAGTGGATGTTTCTGATCCGCCGTCTCTTCTGTTTGGCGGAACGGGCGAATTGGGGTCGGGACTCCTCACCATTATGAACTTGGGAAATACGACGCTGGTTCTCGAGCCGACGCAATATCCGCCTACCACGGATTTTAATTTCATCACGACCGCTTCACCATTTTGCAGTAGGTACGTCCAGCCCTTAAATACGGGGACAGAGTGCCTGATTCCGATGATGCTCAACACAACACAAAGCGTCAGCGACAGCCTGGTTCTGACCGACAACTCTCTGACCACCGGTTGGACCTCGCAGACCATCACGTTGTTAGCCAACGCTTCAGGCGCGGCTGGAACCGCGCCACAGACGATCACCTTTCCGAATCCGGGAGCGCAGGCCTACGGAGTGGCTCCGATCACGTTGACCGCCGCGGCATCTTCGGGCCTGGCGGTGAGCTACACGGTGACCTCCGGTCCGGCAACGGTGAGCGGCAGCACGCTGATTATCACGGGCGCCGGTTCGGTGACAGTGCAGGCCGCGCAGGCGGGAAACAGCAATTACGCCGCTGCGACTCCGGTCTCTGTCAACATTACCGTGAACAAGGGCACGCAGACGATTACCTTCCCGAATCCGAGCACGCAGAGCTACCCTGGCACTCCCATCATGTTGACTGGAACGGCGTCTTCCGGGCTTGCGGTGGGCTACACGGTGACCGCTGGCCCGGCAACAGTGAGCGGCAGCACGCTGACCATCATAGGCGCTGGTACGGTGACAGTGCAGGCCACCCAGGCGGGCAATAGCAATTACTCCGCCGCCACTCCGGTCTCTGTCAGCTTCACTGTCAATCTAGCCACACCCGCCCTTGTGAGTTTGAGCCCAAATTCGGCGGTGCCAGGCGGTACGGCGTTCACGCTGACGATCTACGGCAATAACTTCCTCCCCGGGGTGGGAGCGAGTTGGAACGGAAGCGCGTTGATGACAACCTATGTAAGCGCGACTCAGCTCACTGCGGCTGTTCCGGCTGCCCTGATCGCCACGTCAGGCGCCGCAAGCGTAACGGTGACGAACGGTGGTAGTCCCTCCAGCGCACTCACCTTCGCTGTTGGAGCAGGCCTCATCACGACGGTCGCGGGCAACGGATCTGCGGGCTATATGGGAGACGGCGGCCCGGCCACGAGCGCGGAGTTGTCTTTCCCCTATGGAGTTGTTGTTGATGCCTCTGGGAACCTCTACATCGTAGACTCTAATAACAGCAGGATACGCAAGGTGACGCCGAGCGGCACGATAACGACGGTTGCGGGCGACGGCACTTCGGGCTACACCGGAGACGGAGGTTCGGCCACGAGCGCGGAGTTGTATTTCCCCAACGGAGTGGCTGTTGACGCCTCGGGCAACCTCTACATCGCCGATACTTACAACAACAGAATACGGAAGGTGACGCCGGGCGGCACGATCACGACGATTGCGGGCAACGGGATCGCGGGCTACACAGGTGACGGCGGGCCAGCCACGAGCGCGGAACTGAAAACCCCCTGGAGTATTGCTCTTGACGCCTCCGGAGACCTCTACTTCTCGGACTCTAATAACAGCAGGATACGTATGATTACGCCGGACGGGACGATCACGACGGTCGCGGGCAACGGTATATTGGGCTACGCAGGTGACGGCGCCCCGGCCATAAGCGCAGAATTCAATGCTCCAAGGGGCGTTGCTGTCGACGCCTCCGGCAATCTCTATATCGCGGATTTTGGCAACAGTAGAGTACGCATGGTCGCACCGGGCGGGACGATCACGACAGTCGTGGGCAACGGCATTTATGGCTATGCAGGCGACGGTGGGCCGGCCACGAGCGCGGAGATCAAGTACCCCGATGGCGTCAGTGTGGACGTCTTTGGCAACCTTTACGTAGCGGATTCGCAGAACCGTAGGATACGCATGGTTACGCCAGGTGGGACGATCACGACGGTCGCGGGAAACGGAGCTTGGGGCTACACCGGCGACGGCGGCCCGGCCACGACCGCGGAACTGTGGTATCCCTCTGGCGTTGCTATTGACTCCTCTGGCAATCTCTACATCGCGGATAACGACGCCGAGGTGATCCGTAAGGTGACTTCCAGCTCTGCGTCGTCTGCTCCATTCATAAGCGGTCTCTCCCCATCTTCGGCGACGGCGGGCGGAGCGGCCTTTACGTTGACCATCAATGGATACAACTTCGCCTCGGGCGCGGTTGCCATGTGGGGGAACACAGCGCTATCGACCACCTACGTGAGCGCAACTAATTTGACCGCTGCGGTTCCGGCCAGCTTGATCGCCACGGTGGGGACGGCAGTGGTGACGGTGACCACCTCCGGAGTCACCTCGGCCGCAGCAACGTTCAGTATCAATCCCGACCCGCAAACGATCACCTTCCCCAACCCCGGCGCGCAGACTTACGGCGTAGCTCCGATCACGTTGACTGCAACATCGTCTTCGACGCTCCCGGTGAGCTACACGGTGACCTCAGGCCCCGCGACAGTGAGCGGCAGCACGCTGACGATCACCGGCGCTGGATCGGTAACGGTTCAAGCCACGCAAGCGGGCAACAGCAGCTACGCCGCCGCTACTCCGGTCTCTGTGAGCTGCACGGTGAATAAGGCTCCGCTGACCGTCACGGCCAGCAGCACGTCTGGATACGTGGGAGCGCCCATTCCAACGCTGAGCGGCACTCTTGCGGGCGCGGTTGCGGGCGACGGACTCAGCGCCACCTACTCGACGACAGCTATCGTTGGGTCGCCTGCTGGAAGCTATCCCATTACTGCGAAGCTGAACGATCCAAATGGCAGGTTGTCCAACTATAACGTCACCAACACGCCCGGAACGCTGACGATCATGGCTGCGGTGACCACAACCCAGTCGTCGACGAACTTCGGTCAGGTTGCGGTGGGAGCCTCGACAGGCAACACCCAGAGCCTATCCTTCACGATTTCATCGGGTAGAACGCTCGGCGGCATTTCGGCCCTCACCCAGGGCGCGCCGAATCTCGACTTCACGCTGACCGGTGGCACCTGTACCAGCGGAAGCAGGAACACAACCTGCACGGTGCAGGTTCAGTTCCTGCCGACAGCAGTGGGAGCACGGCTCGGCGCAGTGGTGCTTACCGACCAGAGTGGCAACACGCTGATCACGGTTCCGCTGTACGGCATAGGAACGGGGCCGCTAGTGGCTTTTGGACCGGGGACAATCACGACAGTGGCAGGCGAATACCGCGGTCCTGGTGCTACCTACGGTGGATACACCGGCGACAACGGTCCGGCAATCAGCGCGCAGCTTTCCATGCCTTCAGGCATCACGCTCGACGGAGCCGGCAATCTCTACATTGCGGATTATTCGAACAACGTAATTCGCAGGGTCACGCCGAGCGGAACGATCACGACCGTGGCTGGCAGCGGAACATACGGCTACAACGGAAACACTGGCTCCGCCACCAGCGTGGAACTTGCGTTTCCCGAGGGCGTGGCCGTGGATGGAGCGGGCAACCTGTACATTGCAGACGTAAACAATTTTAGGGTCCGTAAGGTTACACCCGGAGGGACACTCACAACGGTTGCGGGCGTCGGCGCGGCTGGAGAGAGCGGCGACGGCGGCCCGGCCACAAGTGCGCTAGTCGCACCTTCACGCCTTGCCGTGGATGGAGCGGGCAATCTCTACATCGCAGACAGCTTCGATAATGTGATTCGTTTGGTCACACCGGGCGGCACGATCACAACGTTCGCCGGCAACGGCCAACAGGGATATAGCGGCGACGGTGGCCCGGCCACTAGCGCGGAACTTTTCATGCCATCAGGCATCGCGTTCGATGGAGCGGGCAATCTCTATATCGCGGACGAACACAATAATGTGATTCGTAAGGTTGCACTTGGCGGGACGATCACGACGGTTGCCGGCAACGGCACAATTGGCTATAGCGGCGATAACGGCCCAGCCGTCAGCGCACAGATGAATTGGCCTTATGACGTTGCGGTGGACAGCGCAGGCAACCTCTACATCGCGGATCAAGAAAATAACTTAATTCGCAAGGTTACGCCTGGCGGAACGATCACAACGATTGCAGGCAACAACAATGCAGGGCCTGGCTATAGCGGCAACGGCGGCAACGCGTTCAAGGCACAACTTGCGTACCCCTCGGGTGTCACGTTAGATGGAGTCGGTAACCTCTACATCGCGGACTCCATCAACAACGTAATTCGCAAGGTCGATGTAGCCGATGCGCCCTCGCTCACATTTGGCAGCATCAACGTTGGCCAATCGAGTGCGGCACAGGATGCCACCGTGCTGAACCTCGGGAATGCGCCTCTGAATATCAGCCAGATCAGTACCGCTTCGAATTTTTCACTCGGCGGCGCTGATACTTCCTGCAGTTCAACCAGCCAGACGTTGGCCCCGGCCGCAAGCTGCGTACTCGGCATCGAGTTCAACCCGATTGCCGATGGCAGCATCAGCGGCAACGTGATACTTACCGACAATGCCTTAAACGGCAGCGCGGCGGCGCAGACGATTGCCTTACAGGGAACAGGCTTTGGCCAGTTGTCGCAGACGATCACCTTCCCAAATCCTGGTCCGCAGACCTACGGCGTGGGTTCGGTGATGTTGGGCGCAACGGCCACCTCGTCGCTTCCAGTAACCTACACAGTAACCTCCGGTCCGGCGACAGTGAGCGGCAGCACACTGACCGTCACGGGCGCGGGAGCGGTAACGGTACAGGCCTCTCAGGCTGGCAACACTAGCGTCGCCGCGGCGACGCCGGTCAGCGTAACAATCACGGTGTCGCAGACTCTACTGACGATCTCGCCCAGCAGCTTTGCGCGTGCGGTGGGTGCAACGAACCCAACCTTCACCGGGACGGTTACCGGTGCGGTGAACAATGACCTCAGCACCGGCAACCTAGTTATCACCTACTCCACCACAGCTGGCAGTAGTAGCCCGATTGGCAGCTATCCAGTTACGGTCACCCTGAGCGGAACAGCGGCTGCAAGCTATGATTCGACGGTCAATCCCGGCACGCTGTCCGTCTGGGCACAGGGCGTTGACCTGATCGAAAGCGCCGTTTCCGGCCCGGTATCGGCTGCCTCCGGCGGTACGATTCAGGTGGCGGATACAACTATGAATCAGGGTATTCAGAGCGCCGCAGGTTCGACGACCGCCTTCTATCTCTCGACCAACGGCACGACGAAGGGAGCGTACCTCGGCTATCACTACGTAGGAACGCTGAATACCGGCGCAAGCGCGGGACTGGGGACGACGATTCTAACGTTGCCAACAGGCCTGAGCGGCACCTACTACGTGATGGCTTGCGCGAATTACAACAACAGCATTACCGAAAGCAACACAACTAACAACTGCACCGCGTCGGCGTCGTTCACTGTAGCGGGTGCGGACCTTGCGGAGAGCAGCGTCAGCGTTCTCACCATAACTCCTGCTTCGGGCGGCAGTCTGCAGATCAGTGACACAGTGCTGAATCAGGGAGGCGGGATTGCGGGTGCGTCGACCACGGGCTTCTATCTCTCGACCAATGGCACGATAAAAGGAACCTACCTTGGCTATCGCTACGTTGGGACGCTGAACGCAGACGCAAGCTCTGGACCGGTGACCACGACCCTCACATTGCCGACAAGTTTGAGTGGCACCTACTACGTGATGGCCTGTGCAAACTACAACAATGCCGTAAGCGAGAGCAACACAGCCAATAACTGTACGGCAGCCCAGATCACGGTGGCGGGTGCGGACTTGATCGAGAGCGCGGTTAGCATTCTCACCACAACGCCCGCTCTTGGTGGCAGTGTGCAGGTCAGTGACACGGCGTTAAACCAAGGCGGCGGGATCGCTGGTATGTCGACCACCGGCTTCTATCTCTCGGCCAATGGCACGACAAAAGGTACGTATCTTGGCTATCGCTACGTGGGAACGCTGAATGCCGCCGCCAACTCCGGGGCAGTGACCACGACGCTGACATTGCCGGCAAGCATGACTGGAGGCAACTACTACGTGATCGCCTGCGCGAACTACAGCAATGGCATCACTGAAAGCAATACAGCTAACAACTGCACGGCCTCGTCGAACACGATGCTGGTACCCTAAACAAGTGCGGGCTGGCCCATTCTAGCGAATGAGTCAGCCTGAAGCAGTTTTCGGGTCAACGAACATCTTGCTATCAGTCCCGATCTCACCATTGAAAACACCAAGTTGACGCATCTTGATAGCGCTTACGTTAAATCGCTGGTTGAAATACACGTTCTCCCCTAATCACATACGCGTGTTCTGGTAATAAATGGGAAACATGGGATGGTAGCACAATGCGATATGCGGCCATGGCCGAATTCCAGCCTTGATTCTTTACTGCGATTGATAGGTGCGTTATTGGGGCATACCCCAACCTTCAGTCGATTTGGGGGGTGTGGGGGGTGCCGGTAAGCTCTCACGGCTGGCGAGCGCTGCTAACGGAGCAAACGGCACTCCCAAGAGGCCGCTTTGCCCGATAATTGCCCGACAAGTTTACTGATTGATTACCGCAAAGACTGTAATTTTTTGATTCTATTGGCGTCCCCGGCGGGATTCGAACCCGCGTTATCGCCGTGAAAGACCAGCCATACGTTTATTTTCAACAACTTGCAGAGCATGGGTGGCAACTCACGACTGCATAGGAACGACATGGGAATCCGTATTGTTGTACGAGTGTTGTATGACTGCCGGCGGAAACAGGCGGTCTTGAAAACCGGACCGCCTATACCCTCCTACTGAGAATCAATCACTTACAAGTCTTATGGTACTGCTGTTCGAGTGAAAGTGTGCAGTACGGAAAGCGGATCGCGGCGGTCGCAATGACGAGCAGAATCGGCAAACTGTTCGATGCGATCGTTACGGGAGTGACTCCGCACTTTTGTTCGCGTGTTGCAACCTCATGTGGAGGGATTGTTAGCGCATGGGCAACAGGGATTGGATGTTGGGGACAAGCTAGCCACCCGTTCTGCGTCTCCGCAGTGACTATCTGCTTCATAATTTTCGCTAAAAACGCAATTTATATGGCACCATATACATTCAAGTGAAAGAAGCAGGGCACTTGAACCTATATGCTAGCAAATAATTCATTTCGCCAGCTCTGCGACGGCCTGAAGGAGGGCACACTTCTGCCGGCCACGGTGCGCGCCGAGATTCTTGCCTCAGATCAGGTGGTCCAGGTCGCAGACCGCAAGATTGAAGTCGATGCCATCGTGGAGTTCAGCGTAGCGGGTCGGGCGCAGAAGCCCATCCGAGCCGCCATTGAATTCAAGTCCCGGCTGACGCCGCTGGCATTAGAAGGGGCAGTGCACCAGGTACTGCGAATCCGCAACGAACTGCGCAGCGTCGCGGAATACGGTGACCTGTACCCGATGATCGCGGCACCGTATCTCTCCGATTCGGTGCAGAAGCGTTGCAAGGAACTGGGCGTTGGGTACATCGACCTGAACGGCAACTTCCTGCTGACGCATGAAGGTGTGTACGTCGATGTGGCCCGTCCGGCAACCGTCTTCAAGCATCCCCAGGGTGTGAAACGGATCTTCGCCGGCCGGTCACGCCGGATCATTCGGGTGCTGCTGGCGAACCCGTTCAAGCCGTTTCGCCTGGAAGAACTGGCGTCGGAAGCCGAGCTCAGCGTGGGGCAGGCTTTTCAGGTTACGAAGCGCCTGCTGGAAGACGCGCTTCTGGAGCGCACGTCCGAAGGACGAGTCCTTACCAAGCCTCGCCAACTGCTCAGGCTCTTCGCCAAAGAATTGCGAAGCGACTATCAGGAGAATCGGCAAATCCTCCACGGATTCTCTGAACGACCATTGCGCGAAGTGGCGGACCACCTGAGCACTTTATGCGAGCAGAAGGGCATACCGTGCGCGTTCACTCTGACGAGTGGACTGGAACCACACGAGCGGAATCTTCGAGAAGACCTGACTGCGGCCTACATTGGCGTGTCTGCCGGAGAGATCAGGGATGCGCTTCGCCTGGAAGCGGTGGGGAAAGGCGCCAACGTTCTCTTGATGACGCCGCCGGAGACGGACAACACCAGCGCCGGTGGAGTGTTCTACCTCCCACGTAAACTCACCAGTGGCCTCACGGGAGTGAACCTGGTGCAGTTGTTCGCGGACTTCAGCCTGCAAAGCGGTCGCGGCGAGGAGCAGGCGGAGTTCTTGATTGAACATGCATTGGGCTTCCGCGAATGATGCCGAGCGTCATCGAAATCACGAAGGATTTTCCGCCCTCTCGCGAACGCGCGGTTCTTCTTGAACTGCTGCGCGTAGTCACCGGCCTGCAGGATGCGGGCATCAGTTTCGTCATCTGCGGCGGTTGGGTTCCGTTCCTCAAAGAACTCGCCAGACAGCGCCATACTGCCCACAGCATGAGCCTGGACATCGATCTGTAAGTGCATTGGCGATTATTTGCTGGTCGAGAACGTGGATCTCGCTTCTCGTCTTCAAGTGACTAGAAGCGCGTCTATCCGTGACAGTTACACTAACTATCGTATCTAAATAATTTCGATTGCGTTGATGGCTAACTGCAGCACCAGCGCCTCTGAATCGCGGAGAAGCTGGTCGCCAAATTCGAGCTCACGTCCGGGGCAATTGGGATTGGGAATCTTCTTCTGATGAAGCGTCAGCAAGCCTATGCTTTCCTCGCGGCAGGAAGAAATTGGCACGAATCAGGGCAACCGCGGGCTGCAGCTTCTTAGAAGCATTGCTGTCTTTGATGGAAAACTCTCGATTTTCGCGGAGCAGGTCATGCAGTGCCAAAGCCGTCTCCAGCGTATTCAGAAGTCGCACGACTTCGGTCTTCGTGTTGGGCGGTTCGGTTCTTCCGTGTTGGACGCCATGCCTGGAGAGACCAGCAGAATCAGGGATGTTTAAAGGCAAATTTCCCCAAAGCAGGCTCACGACCTTGAGCAGGGATAACCAGATTGCGCCACAGAAGAGATCCTCCTGCGCCTTCTCGGCGATCACACCCTTAGCTCGAAGTGTCTTCAGGACATCTGTAGACGCGTGGAGGGATTCTGGGTTCATGGTCTGGATGCCCCTCTCTAGCATCGCGATCAGATTTGGCACAGCGATGGCATAGTCTCCCCTCCGTATGGCCCGGAAACATTGCGGCAACACAATTTGAAACTCCGCAAGATGAGGGTCGCCGCAGAGTCGTGCCTCCGTTCGCGACCAGTCGGGATCCATCGAGTCGAGTCGTTGAATCAGGTAGGCCTCGGCAGCTTCAGCATCGGGTGAGCGAAGAAAATCGATGAGCTCCGAAGCCGCGAGTTCGGTAGGGACAGTCCAACCGCAATCAGCCAGCCGCTCCACCTCTCGAAGCATCTCCGCGAACCGTTGGGACGCCTCGTCCATTTCGACGAGGAAAGTGCCTACCTTCGCCGCCACTTCGTGGACCGCTTGGCCAACACGAAGGAACGTTTCGCGGTTCTCTTCAACCCAAGTAAGCCAGGTGCGACGAACCGAGTGGATCTGCTGAAACATCTCTCGTAATGGCTGGAGATAGGGAGCAAGAACGGTTTCCAATTCTGAGGGGGGAAGACTAGCAGCCTTGCGGAGCTCGGCCTCAATTTGCGCCTTCACTTCCGCTCCGAGATTTCGTTGTTCACTCATTCAGATACCGACTTTCGCCGTCATGCCGCTAATTGATCCCTACCTCGATTCTCTTATGGAACGGTCGGGAGCGCCAGCTAACGAAAGCCGCACCCGCATCTGAAAGCCGCAGTTCGCCCGGCACTGGCGCCGCAGACATCGCTGCACCCGCACGCACGCGGGCGGCGCTTCGTAGAATGAATGCATGTCGCAAGGACCTTCGCTGCTTTTCGACAAATCGACTCTGGAAAGCCTGGGCCTTAACGAGGCAGCTCTCCTCGATAACTTTTACAGGTCTACGATCACTCCGTTGTTCTTCGTAGAGTGCCTGGCAGACCTCGAGCGAGAGATGCACCGTATGAAAGGTTCTCCGGAGCAGTTGGTCGGCTCCCTCGCCGAACGGACACCGGATTGCCAATCCGCCGCCAACGTTCACCACATGGCGATCCTGAAGGGGGAGCTGTCCGGACAATTCAATCTGGACGCCGTGCTTCTGCGTCCCTTCGTCGCTGGCGGCAAGGTGGTCGCTCCGGGAGACTCGAAGGGAATGCTTCTGCAGGCCAGCGATGAAGAGGAGGCCGTGCAGCGCTGGGCTCGCTCCGACTTCCTCGG
>Ga0364917_1088_pt1 | contig 24814 bp, 25 predicted proteins | sample SorcelJu500001C5_2_FD_206978 | JGI IMG/M metagenome (GOLD analysis project Ga0364917, IMG submission 206978) | Enriched cells from Trout Bog Lake Hypolimnion, Wisconsin, USA - BchlTB.June20.5000.01.C5 | ecosystem: Environmental > Aquatic > Freshwater > Lake > Hypolimnion/Profundal zone | place...
GATTAAAAAAGTCCTTTTTTTGGTCGTTTTTAATCACTTTTTTCTTGTTTTTTCCACCAAAGTCTATAAAAATGGCGTGACAGGCGTGACAGCGTGTCAGCAGGGTCTTTGTGCCTTGACAGGGTGACACGCCTTTTTTCAAATGGCGTGTCACCCAAAAAAAGGCGTGTCACCCAAGGCATTATGCCTCGAATTGATTTTCACGCCACCCTAAAAAAGGCGTGTCGATACGACATTGAACCCACAATCATTTTCTTATATTTTAGAAATATAGCAATATAAAAAAATATCTAGTATAATAAATGACCGAATGGAATATACCAGAGATATACCAGATACCTAGCCAACACAAGGAGATCCTCGAGATGCTACTTGATAAGGTGGCTCGTGTCTTGGAAAAGGAGAAGATTGTTTATTTTATTGATGGAGGGACATTACTGGGAGCGGTAAGACACGAGGGACTTATCCCATATGATGACGACATTGATATCGGAGTGTTCCATAATAATTTTGAAGAGTTGGCACACATTCTATATACAAAGATGGGAAAAGATGGACAGCACGAGATTAGAATTGAAGTGACAACTCCAGAGCTAATTAAGGTATATGTAGAAGGATTATGGTGCAAGAATAATGATACAGGAGCCCTAATTGCTACTCCAACTTTGGACATTTTCAAATGGGAAAAGCATAACGACCAAATAAGATTGTGTCTTGGAGATAGGAGATTGTTTAAGAATTGTTTCTATTTGAAGAAAGAGTTCTATCCGCTACAAGATTATAAGTTCGGGAATTTAATTGTTAAAGGGAGTAATGACCCACAGAAATATCTGCATAGGTATTATGGTGCAGATTGTCTTGACGTGTGTAGGATAGATGTTAGAATCGAGGGAGGAGGATTGAGCAAGGATAGGGAGTCGATATGTTTTGAAAGAGTTAACGTTAGGGGCTTGCACAATTGAGATACATTGTAATGGTCCCAGAGCCCGCCCCGCCAGATGTCAAGCCAGTGACTTTAGCCTGAATATAATGGGCGTTTGATACACAATCGAGACTGAAATCACCTCCTCCAGTTGTTAGTCCTTGCATAGTATTTTGAGACTGATAAAATGTTCCAGTTGTTCCAATTGCACTGTAATAGATTGTAATTATTGGAGTGTCTAATGGGTCGCATACGATATTTCCAAAGAAAGAGGCAGTCACTACTTGCTTTGTAGATAAATCAATAGAGGTAGAAACATCACCATCACTAACCACAGTAGCACTCCACATAGTCCCTCCGTTGTTGAGATTTTGATTGATGAGAGTTTGCACAGAAGAATCGAGTGCCAAACCAGATTGAGTCTGGACATTTAGGGCTCCAGAAGACACAAAGGCGATATTTACATCAAGTGCCCCAGTATGAGACTGTGTAAATGGTGCCCCAGTAGAATCGTAAAGTCCTACATTCAAACAACTACTGTTTGCTGATACATTATCAATCGACACAGGTTGACTTGTCGGGAAATTTCCTACCGTCACTGCGAGAGAATTAGAGTCTGTTTCAACCACGATAGCGTTGGTGACTGCCACATTTAATATTCCTGAGAGTCCAGAAACAATACTTGCAAGAGATGATTCCGCATCCACATCTTGGACTTGGAATTTGCCAGAAGAAGAAACAGTAGGATGTCCATATGAATCGGAAATATTAACGGCTCCAGTGATTCCCTGAGATCCTGGAAAATTAGTTACTTGGACATTACCTAAATAGAGTCCAGTTGTTGACATTTATTATTATGGAGAATAATAAATAAAAATTAAAACTTAATCAACCAAAATAATTTCGTGTGTTAGATTTTTGGAGAGATGTCTACGTGTTCTTTCGTGTCTGGGTTTTGTTCCAATAGCCATTGTTTTATTACATACATCACAAGTCCAAGGTTTTAATTTTAAGTATTTGCCCTGTCTCTCATAATAATCTTTATTTTCCTGTTTAATTATGTCTTTCTTTCCGTCTTTATATATTTTATGTCTGGCCAAAATACTTGTTTTGTTATCCTCATAATGTTGCTTGGATGTTCTTGTCGGAACTCTTACATTGACACAATTATCTCCATCTTGTTGAATCCAATATTTTTCCCTCTCAAGTCTCAAAGAAAGGGGAACTTCTTCCAATAGAGAAATATTAATATCACCCCCAAATTGTAATATGGAAAAAGATGAGCAAGAGTCTTTACGTGTGCCATTCATAAATCTGGTATAGTCTGTTTTATGCCCAGAAAGACGCCGATTTATTTTTTGTGTTGTCGATCCAATATATACAAGAGATGTTTGATTACTTGCCAATTTATATATACTGGCTATCATTTTATATATAAACCCGAAGACTTTAGATTATAATGTTTTACTATAAAATTGACCTAAATAAGGCATAGCATATTTTAAAACATCATTAAAGTCCAAATTCTCTGGCTCAAGATATCCAAGACGTTTGTGACTATCCTCGATCCACTTCATAGCGCCCCAAACACCAGCTCCAACCTGAACGATTGTGGGATTGCTATGTTTAAATCCGAGACCTCTGGAAAACTCTACAGAGACGACGCTTCCAGTCCAATGTGCTTTTCCATCCTTGAAAAGTAGGAGTGTTCCGACACTGTCGAATCCAGATATCACATCGTCATTTCGCATCACATAGCAATTCTTATGTGGAGGAGGATGATAATCTGCCTTTCTCAGAGCGTCAAGACTCTCCAACGCTAAACTCGATGGCTGATAGACATAGAAGACACTTGGGCTATAGTCTCCATCAGCTAAGAAAGAACTAATTGTATCCGCCTCTGCGTGTGGGATAAGCATACCATTGATCGGTATTTCTTCGCCTTTTAATCCAAGTGTTATACTCTTACATCTTGCGTCCATCCCACGCGTTGGAAAGATCCTTACATTTCCTTCACCAACAGTAGGCTTATATCCCTCTTTGGGATCCCGATTACTTCCCCAACCCATCTGTATGGGGTCGAGCGCTTCGGCGATAAATCCGACCGCAGACCAAGTCGAATAAAAATGATTTTTCTTAAACTTCTTGTTAAACTTCTGTGTGTCTATCTCCGAGATGTGGACTTCCTCCAATCCCAGACTTTTCGCCAACTTACAAAACTCAGTCTGCTTAATTTTGCCGGAATCGAGTCCTTTAGCAAGCTGTTTGTCCTCTCGAGTTCCGTGTTTTAGGGCATAATCGATCAACCCCCGCTTAACATAACTCGACACCATTCCAGGATTCTGAGCGTGATTAGTTAGAATCGTTGAGGTCTTCTTCGTCCCTAAAAGTTTCTCAACTTCAATTTGGCGTTTGTAGAGACTCCGATCATATAGTCCCTTATCTGTCGTGTTTAATATCCAAGGGGTTTTATCTCCCCAACTCTCTATGCTGGAATTGAGATAGACACATCCCATATCTCTGCATAGTTTTATAATTGGAACACAGTCCACATCAACACTTAGATCAAACACAAATGGCCTAGACTCTAACAAGGGTTTTAATGTGGCGACAAGATTCTTCTTTGTCAACGCCATACATTTATACTCCATTTGTGGCCACATCTCCTTTACCCACAGTTCGCATTCCACTGGATCTATACCTATAAGTTTCTCAATAACTATTCCTTCTAAATTCCAAAGCTCAAGCATCGTCTTGGCTAAAGCCCCACAACCAATAATCAATATGTTCATTTATTATGAGCATATTTTTATTCTAAAATAATTTCGCAAGTGATGTTATTTTGGTGTTTTTTTGTTTTGATATGGCGATAATAGTTTCGGGCTGTAATTTCTATATCGCATATATCACAGGTAATTTTGCAATTTAATTGTTCTTTATTTTGCTCATAATCTTGTGCCTTTTTCTCCTTTATTTTTTCTGCATTTTTCAACCGATATTGTTGTTTTTGAATAAATATACGTTCTTTATTAGCAATATCATACTCTTTCTGTCTATTTTTTATTTTTTCCTCCTTATTTAAGCCCAATGGTTTTATTTTATTAACACATTCGTTATTCTCGATATAAAATCTTTCACGCTCAAATAGTTCATTTTTGTCTTTAAAAATAATTTGCTCAAGAAGACGAATTGTTGGCATTCCAAATTTAAATAATAATGAGGGAGTAAGAGTGTCTTTATTATTTCTGGCATTTTGTCTATGCTTGGCGAATCTGGCTTTTAATCGTTGAGTTGTTGATCCATAATATGGTAAACATCCATCAACTTCTAATTTATAAACGTATCCCGTGGTCATTTTATTTTTACTATTTTATTTAGAATCAGTTTTAACTATAATTTTATTTTTCTATAATAAATGATTTCATTAACAAGTGGTAGAAAAGTTGCAATACTAAATGAAGACAAGAAAGATTGTGTCTATATCACTGAAGAAGAAGACGACCCAGAGCTTGATACCACACGAGAGCATAAGGTCGAAATATTTAAGAAGTATCTTCACCTCGATAACAAATTATCAACATCGGATATAAAGGAGTTGGTATCGGCATATGAAAAGGGAGTAGAAGTAGATGGAAAATTAAACCGTAAATATCACAATGCTAAAGATTATGTAACAGAATCCTTGAAACGCCATCTTAACTATGGAACAGATACAAATGTATTTCCAGTCATAGAAGAGGACAGTTATCGTATATTCGTATCAGGACTTTCTGGAAGCGGTAAATCGTTTTTTATTTCAGAATTTATAAAGCACAATCCTGTAAAAAAAGGAGCCGGAGTATTCCTATTCTCTCCTGTGGAAGACGATAAAGCAATGGAAAAGATTAAAAAGTTAATCCGTGTCAATCTGGATGAGGTGGAAAAGGAACTCAAAAAGGAATTTACAATCGATGATGTCCCAGAAGGCAGTGTTGTTATTTTCGATGATGTCGAATCTTTTCCAAAGAAAACTGCTAAGCGCTATCTTGAGCTGAGAGATATTTTTCTGGAAAGGGGTCGGCATCGTTCTGTTTCAACCATAACTGTGAGTCATAATGCAACGAACGGCAATACTACAAAAGCAAGCATACGAGAGTCTCAATACTGGGTTCTTTTCCCAAAGCACAATGCCAGAGACACAAGGAATATATTGAAGACATACGGAGGATTAGAGAAGCACCAGATCGACGAGATATGTGATATGAAGACGCGATGGTGTTTCTATCATAAATCTATCCCACGATATGCCGTTGGCCAACATAGTATAATAACTTATGGATAGAATTAAATTAAATAATTTAATCCTCTAATAAATGTCAAACATTGCCCAGACACTCAATGTTTATTACACGGCGGCCCAATATGTGCCACCCACAGGTCAACAGACCCCAGCATTAGTCGATGAAAAACTAATTTATCCACTGATTAAAGATGCTTCTCAGTTCCAAGTTGGACTGGTAAAGGCAAAAGTTCCGCTCGATACTATCCCACTTACACAGTCGAATATTCCTTTTCACGGCTGGCAAGTCGAGCTTCGGCAGGGTTCATCATCGGGATCTGCTTATGTTGAACAACTAAATACAACGACTGCAAATATTATTTGGAAGTCAAATGGTGGAGTGATTACAAAATCCCAATATTCTGATACTGGAGTCTTGACGCCACTTGGATCAGTAGACATATCTGCCTATATCCCGTATATATCGATGTTTGTTGTGGATGATTACGAAAATTTGTATTGTATAGGTGGTAATGGCGTTAATCTGCCAAATACTCTATTTTACGTTTTTTCAAACGCTACTGAGTCTCCAACCGTATACATAAGTGATAATACTTATACTGATTTACAATGTATTACAATTGACCGGAATCAAGTTATTTATCTTGCCTCCCTCAATTCTGGAGTCCAAGTATTTGCGAATACCAATAGTTTAACCAATGTAGATTTGAAGTTGGTCACAACTATCCTTGTTGATTTTAACAACAATCCACTTTTTAATGTTTCAACGGTGTGCTCTGACCAAATAACTATTGTTGGATACAACACGAATATGATTCAGGTATATGATGCTCTATATAATCCTATTTCATCTCCTATCCCTCTAACTGAAATAACTCATCTCGGAAATCAATCTGCTATCCTTCACGATGAAAATGCGTTTTTACTTACTGGACTTAATAGTGAACCATTTTTGTATGGAACGACTCTTACCACCCCCCATACACTTGAAAATATAAATACCAATGCTCCTATTTCTAATGGAGGAGAGTGGAATGCTGGAAAACAAGCCCTAATGCCTATTCAGGAAGTAGGGTATGGAGTTGGGATAGACGCGGGAGGTGTATACTCATTTTCTTATGCAGGTGGAACTGGAGGCATTCCATATGCCTATATTTCCGAGTCACTCATAACTTCTATAACTTCTTCTCCTGATACATATTGTGCATATGGTAATAGTTTGATTACTTCCCCCTTATCATCTGTATTATACACTCTCGATACACAGAGCAATACACAACCTCTTGAGGCAATAATCCAAACAAATTTTAAAGTATCTCCTACAGTTGGAATTGAAAATTTTGACTTTCAAACCAATACTGGATTGGCTTTTGCAGTTGGACAGGATAATAATCTTTACAAATCAAATATCCCAATTTCTCCTCGAGTCTTGTTCACTACTTCCGGCGGATTAGATGTCGATATGGTTTCCATTGGAGTTAATTTCCCTGTACCCACAACAACAACAGCATTTAATCAAGTTGATTATGTCGCAAACTTTGCCGATATATCAAGCAATTATGGCGATGCAAGACTTGCTGGAGTTTACACGGATAAAAATGGTATCATTCACGGTTGTATTTCTGGTCGTGGTGGCGATGGTAATCTTTATTTGATCACCGGCACTATTTCGATGCCATCCCAGACGTTCAATGTTATTAATAACACTGTGACTATCCCAAATGGGGTATATGCATATGGATATTACGGAGGAGGAGATGATATGGGAACCCAGTGGAGTGCTACAGTAGTGGCTGTGTCTGGCGAGATGGGTAATACAACAGTAGTGCAAATATTGTCTGGACCAACTGATACTCCAGCATCTCAATTGTCATTCCCTAATGCTTTCTGTTATATTGGAGCAGGTATTAATACTGGAGTTAGTTATTTAGCAGTGACGCAAGGCTCTTTTATGTCAATCTATACTATGACGGATCCCACGACTCCAACTTTAACACAACCCGCCTTTGAGCCAGCAGTTCCACAATCATTATTCGGAGTATGTTTTGATGGCGCTGACATATGGGTTTCAACATCAACTGGAATAACTCCCCCATTTACAAATCCATCTCAGATTACGAGTTTGGTATTCAATTCCACATATTCTAACGCTCCAACGGCAACCGTGATTGTATCAAACGGAAATTTCGCAGCAGGACACGTCTTTTGTCGGAAGGCAGAATGCAATCAACTCGCCATACTCAACTTCGATGAGTCTACTGTTTCATTCTATTCGGAGACTGGGACTTTTCTGTTTAATACTTATGTTTCGAATGGATGCAATTACTTTCTAACTTTTTTGAAAAATCTAACTCCGATGTATAGCTGGACTCAAGTCACTGTTTCTGGCGCGGATTTCACGAGTTGTCAATGCGTTGCAATTGATAAAAACTATACAAATTTATTCTACATAACTGATACGGCAACAAATAAAATTTTCTCTGGAGCATTGACTGGAAATACTTTGGCCTTGACTCCTTATGGAGTTCTTACTACTACTTGGCAATCTGTAAATTCTCTCCCAAGTATTGCAACCACAACATTACAAACATATAGTGTCTCATCACAGCACCCACTCAAATTTACATCTCTCGGAGAAGTATCGGCACTCGGAGTTACGAGAAATGTTGTCACTGGAGAATTTCTTGTTTGCACAAGCGCTTCGTCGGCCAATCTGAGTTCGTATCCTGCCTTATCATTGACTCCTACAAATTGGACTACATCATCTGTTCCAGGAGGATGCATCTTTGCAAAAAATGGAGAAAACATCGACGCGGGTCCAGCCAGTATTTATACATATCAAGTTCTTATCGACGCTATCAATTCGGCTTTTAGGGTTGCGTTTGTTAGAGCAAACATAAATGGGGCAGGATTTCTAACAGCTCCAAGCGTTTCGATGGACTTTACAACAGGTCTATGCACTCTGAATTATGATTCTGACTACGTAAATAGTGTCAATGGTTTGCAAACTTCAACAGACGGTATCCTATTCAATTCCGGACTCAATAATCTCCTAAAGTTCAACTCCCAGCCTGATACCATTACGCCATCTATGTATCTGCTATATCTGTCGGCAAATGCTCAGGCATCTCCTTATTCCGTTGTACAGACAAACAAGTCTATCACTGCTTTCAATATGCTTGACAAGATTCTTTTCTCATCTACCACTATCTATGTGTCTCAAAGTTTCTTCGGAAACAATCAGTCTAACAATGTCATCACTGATGTAGACATAGACACTACTGGATTGATTGAAAATTCTGGATGGCTTCTTTATCAACCCAACTTCCTTCGTCCGTTTGCTCTTGCGAGTAACAATGCGATAGACAGGGTTCAGCTCTATGTTCAATACAGTTATATTGATGGCACAACCTATCCGTTGTTAATCAACGCTGGGAGTGGCTGGAACGCCAAGTTGGACTTTATCCGTAAGTATCAGTTTTAGCATTAAAAAATAAAACTGATTTATTATATTTTCGTCAATATAATAAATGAAAGGATTTGTTTATTCTTTGACCTCAATCGAGACACAAGATATTTACATTGGAAGCACTCGTCAAGAATTAAAATGGCGTTTTTCAGACCATAAGGCAGGATATAAATCATATGTTAATAATATTGGTAATTGGGTGTGTTCATTTGAGATATTTCAAAAGTGCTCTCCAGATACCATTAAAATAAATTTGTTGGAGGAAATAGAGTTCAAAGATATTCAAGATCTTCTAAAGGCTGAGCAGAAATGGATGGATTTTTATAAAGAAAATTTAGTAAATAAGCATACTGCCATTCAAAAATATTCAACAAGAAAGGAGTATAAAAAGGCTTGGTATCAACAACAACGATTGAAACCATCTTTCATCGAAAAGGCTAAGCAATACAATGAAGACCATAAAGAATATCAAAAAGAGTATAACGAGCAGTATCGTCTTGCAAATAGGGATAAAATAAAAGCACAACGTAGTGAGATGATTCGATGTGAGTGTTGTGATGTTGAGTTTATTCGCTCCTCTCTCCCAAAGCACAATAAGAGCAAAAAGCATCTCTCTAGACAGGTCGCCGAAGTTATTTTTCTCGATTAACATTCTAAAATAAAATTGATTGGCTAAATTAAAAACCCAACCAAAAAAAATAATTATTTTTATTCTACGTAGAATAAAATGTCCACAATTGATGCTACTGTTGTTCTCGATAATCGAGTTAACGTGTCATCAACTTATACCCAGCTTGTTCCCTTTACTGGTAATAACGTTAATTACTATTCTATTCAGGCAGATGGTACTGCCCCTTATCCTAGTCAGATTTATTTCAATAACATTGTTACGCCTGGTGGTCTTAATTCCACCTTGGTTGGGCGTAATATTCGCATCCGTTATACTCTGACAATAACTTGTGATAATCAGGGTATTGCTGGAAGAACTTCTGTTCAGTTCGCAAATACTCCTTATAGTGGAGCCGCAGCAGGATACGTAAATGCCGCCCTTCGTGCTTTTCCTCTGCAGTCCTGTTGTGATACTGTTTCTCTTCAGCTTAACGGTGCTACGACAACCATAAATTCTCGTCAAGTTCTTTCTGCTACTCAGCGCTTCCTTCCCAAGGACTTTATCGACCACCAAAGCACTGAATGCCCTTCTATGGCTGATAATCGTGCTGGTCTGCTTGCAGATCCGTTTAATGCTGCAGGTGCCGCAACAACTCAACTGATATCTAATCAGCCTCTGTCGCGATATGAGAATTCCCAAGGTCATACTCGTGCGAGTTTCTTGCCTATTGGTCCTGCTGTCCCCAATGTTAATCTTACCACTTGGACTTTTGAGGTATCTGAGCCTCTTATGGTTAGCCCTCTTGTACTCTGGGAAAATGATGTATTTTTGGGTCAGCTCTCGACTATGTCGTTGCAAATGAATTACTCTAATTTGCAAGATTGTTTCGCCACATCCCTTGGGGCATTCACAAATGGAGCTCCAGTTGTATCAATTATAAACGCATCATTGCAGTTGTGTTATATTCAGACAACTCCCGAGCTTGTTTCTGTGCCGAAAACGTTAAAATATGATTACGAAAACGTGGTTTATTTTCCTCAAACAATCTCTAATGCGCCTGGGACTGTTGCGTGTAATACAATTCGTCTTCAGACTATGCCCAAGATGATTTATGTTATTGTGCGGGATAGTCTTTCTACCGGTGGTCCCAGAACTCCCCTTCACGCTGATTGTTTCTATGGTATTGGTAATATTGGTGGTATTTCTACAGCTGGTGTATCGGTTCAAATCGGAACCCGTACAGGTTTGATGGCATCAGCCAGTCAAAAAGACCTGTATCGTATGGCTGTTTCTAACGGATATAACTCGTCATATGAGGATTGGACTTTTGGTTCTGGATCTGTTCTCGCGATCAATCCCGTAAAGGATCTCGGTGTTTCTCTTGAGGACTCTCTTCCCGGAGAAGTAAATGGAAACACCAATTTCCAGATTACTCTTCCTTGGACTTCTCTTCCCCAAGATTATGCTGGGAAGGGTATTGGTGCTAATGTCGAACTGGTTATAATCTGTGTATATGCTGGAGATATGTCGATTATGGCAGACACGGCCCTGTTCAATCTCGGCACTCTTACTTCCAGTGAGGTTGATTCCCTTATCAAACGTAACAAGTCTCTTGTCGGATCTGAGGCTGTCGCTTCCACGATGCCGGAAGGCCGTGGTCTTTTCGCGAGGGGTAAGACGATTGTCGGCCACGGTCAGGCAAAGTAAACGTTCATCAAAAATAATAAAATTTATTATCCTATGATAATAAATGAGTTCTTACAGAGATTTTGTAAAAGAAATGATGCCAAAAATGATGTCGCACCCTCCGAAGGAACGACTTAAAATGATTGCCGGAGAATGGCGAAAAAAGAAGGGAGTAGGCGGAGGATACATATCTGCTGCAGGTCTCGATGGGGGGAGAATGTCTGCGGCAGGTCTCGATGGGGGGAGAATGTCTGCAGCAGGTCTTCCAGACAAAAAAAAACGCCAAAAAATTGACTTGTCCGTAGCTTCTTCAAACGTACCTTTTAAAGTTGGAGGCGAAGGAGGTAAATGGCAACATCAACCCAAAGCTGTCGGTGGTATGTTGGGATTTCTTAAGCTCGGCCTTCCTGAGGGAATGAAGGATTCCAATAAATTATCAGTTGCTGGAGCTAAGAAATTGGCAGATCACATTGCTGTTGTAAAGGGAAAGGAATTTGCACACAGTGTTGTATCCACTCTGAAGAAGCTACTGGATAGTGTCGGCAAAAAAAAGACTGAATGAGGAGCATTACAGGATTTATCCCTAATTTTTTTATTCTCCAGAAATAAAAAAATACTTTAATAAATGGATCCGTTTATCATAATTTCCGTGATCTCTGCAACATCAGCACTGGTAGTAAGCGTGTTGACACATATAAAATACTCTACCTGTTTCGGGTTCAATGTTAGAACTCGAGGCGGGAGCGATAACTCCTTTGGAGCCCCCAGAGGGGATAGTCCAAGTACTCCGCTACTCCAAAATGTTAATCCCATAAATGTTAATCCCATAAATGTTAATCCCATAAATGTTAAGCCCATACAGGCCTCCTAAATAAATTCTGAACTGTCTTTGGAGGAGGAGGAATATTTATCTCTTCCTGTTTCTTGTGTTTGGTCTTATGTTCTGAGACCTTTGCAGGATGTTCACTTGCAACACTCTCAGCATCTGTTGTGGGGCAGGTACTACAATAAACAGTCTCACATTCTGTTTCTGTATCGCTTCCAGAATCGCTCGACTCTAACTTGAGATTATGAATTGCCATACCAAATGGATTACCAGATGCCTTTGATCTATCAGCCCGTGCCAATTCCAATTGTTTAGCCTCTTCCTTCTCCCGTAGCTTCTTCTCCTTCCTGAGGTGATAGAGTTCCTTTCGACGCTTATTTAATTTGTCTAAATAAATATCTCCACCTTTTTGGACATTCTCATAATGTTTCTCAAGAACGTGTTTCTTGTGCCTTTCATATGCATTAATTCTCCTGTCAAGTTTGTCTTTATCCTCGATACTATCTATAACTTTTTTTGCCTGTAAATACTCCTTCCAAGTTTTATCATCAAGTCCTGACATTTATTAGAATAAAAATAATATAAAATTTATTATGAGTATTATAAATGACCGAGTCAATAAATAATAAAAGCTTTACTCCGCTGTTAGCAGGCCGAGTATATATTGGGACATATGATAGTGTCGCTCCATATGCCACGGCGACAATTAGTTTGTTAACCGATACCGCGTGTCAATTGGTGGCATACCAATCTCAAAATAAAATTCAACAGAACGTTACATCTTATAACACAGTTGGCGGTGTTCAATTTACCCAGCAATTGGACCTGACAGAGCCATTTGTATACTTCACAGTCCGTAACTCATCCGGCACAGATGGTACGCTGATGGCATTTACTGTAATCTATAGAACAAACCAAGTTCTCCCTCCTGTTGTTAGGGGATCTCAAAATCTGATTGGAGTAGATGGATTTACCACGGTGAATTTATCCAGACAGGCAGTCAAGACTCTAACTATTTTCGGAGAGACGAGTGCTCCAACAGTTCTCTCTGTTAAATTCTCAAATGACGGAACTAATTTTTTCCAGTCACAATATCAGTACTCTGTTACAGGAGTAGCTGGAGGAGCATTCGGATTTAGTATAAACGCGTGCCCATACTATCTACGGCTTGATTCAACAGTTACAGATGCTGTCCAGTCTGCTTTTCTAAATTACGCTTAATCAATATAATAATATAAAAAAATATTATATTAATATAATAAATGGATTCCGGAGGTATTTTGAAAAATGCTTCATCATTCCCCAAAAAAGTAGAAGGACTGGGAGAGATATTCGCGTCGATGAAATCGCGAGGAGATGGTCAGCTCTCCAAAATCACAGTTGATAATTATGTAAGGAAACTCCAACGGCTGGCAGTTATTGTTACTGGCAATACGTACACTGGTGACTTGAGTTGGATTAACGATCCGAAAGATGTGATTGAAAAGCTCACAAAGTCTGTTCTGGCAAGCAAGAAGGACTATCTTACTCCAGTCATTCGTCTGTTGAAACATTATAATTCTGAGAATGACACTATCGCACAATACCAGAAAGGTCTCGCAATGTTTAAGGGACAAGAAGATGTGGGACGAAAACAAAATAAGGCAAGCGCAAAGGAGCAACAGAATGCTCTTCCTCTAAAGACTATTCAGGCTAAAATTCGGGAATTCAAGCCAGAAAACGATGCGGAACTTGTCCAGAAAGTAATTGCAAGTTTCTATTTCCTAAACGATTCTTTCACTCCCAGAAATGACTTGTATGAGATGAAGCTCGCCAGCAACACCAAGAAACCAAACAAGATGGATCCCTCGTATAATTATGTTATTATTAACAAGCAGGGAGAAGCAGAAAAAATCATAATGAACAACTACAAGACAAAACATACTTATGGTCGCCAAGTATTTAGCATCTCAAAAGATTTGAAAGAAGTGCTGGATGAGTATCTCCACTCTTATAAAAAGATGGCAGGTGATTATCTCTTTGTAATGCGAGACGGCGCTCCATTCAAAGAATCTAACTTTAGGAACTTGATTGAGAGTAGTATGGAACACATTGTTGGAACTCCGATTAATATTGGTCTTGCCCGCAAGATTAAGATTACTGATTACTATTCCGCTGGCAAGCCCCATACCATCGCGCAAGATGAGGAGTTCGCAAGAGCATTCCTCCATTCCACAGGTGTTCAGAAAGAATATCTAAAAATAGACCTCTTCGATGGCCCTCCTCAGGATTCCTAAAATAAGGCATATTTTCCCTTGAAATTTAAAACTGATTTATTTTTACAACTTCGTAAAAATAACAAACATAATGACCGACAAACAATGCATAGTTGACAATCTTGACGATCCAGATAATTATTGCGTTGACTGTGGAGCATTTACTAATTATCGAGACGATACTGGAATTTGCGAGGGATGCGAGGCATATGATCTACAAAATGGAATATGTCGGGATATAGAAAAACTTTTGACTAATCATACCACAACAGAAGTTTACGATATGTATGAATATCTAAAAAATACTAAGTATATTAACAACACATATATTTCCGTCAAGTTCGGTTATTTACGTCTCACACTTTTTGTATCTCTTAGGATTAATGGAGAAGTTATACAAAACAGGGAAATTTGTCCTGAAGACTATAATTATTGCAAGAGGTGCGGAGAATTTACTGGAAAATTTACTACCAGTCTAGGAGTTTGCAAATCCTGCAAAAATGAGCGAGATAAAACACTTCTTGATTGGCTCTAATAATTCTAAATAATCATTTAGAATTCAATTTTAAACTCCGCGTTCATAGAATCGACTCTCAATGTGTGTAGGCTCAAACCATTTCATAACAACATCTCGTGCATCGATAGGATTGAAATCCTTACACGTGAATAAATCGAAGTAGAAGTCGCCTGTATCATCACAGAAGTGACAGCACGCATTGCTCGTGCTCAGAAGTTGGGACCAAGTGTAACCAGTCTTATTTTCCTTTCCAAAATGCACAATATCAGGCTCCCCATATTCCACCATATCAATAACTTTAACAAGCTCGTGACCGAATGCCTCAATAGCGTGAGGATCCTTAATATTCTTATTCCCAGCTTTACAATCCATCGAGAGAGTCCAACCCCAGATTGATTTAACAGACATTTTATTATAATGGGGATTTTATTTTATTATTTATTCAGTATGACCGACGCAACATAATAACAGACCATAATTATAGCACCAAGTGTAATTCCTTCCAATGAATACTTCTCAACGTAGTTCATTTACTATAAGTGGTATATTATTAAATACTAATATAAGATATAATATAAGATATTACAGTATATCGACAGTATATTACAGTATATCATCAGTATATCACTATAAGAACCCAGTATATTAGAGGCAAAACGTGCCTATATAATATTATATAGGCACTAAATTTAGTCGATATAAAGCTTTTTTGATATTAATTCTTATAGTTTATCTTAAATTATTATATTTATTATATCAATTATTATAGTTTTAAAATAAAACCGATTCTTAAAATAATAAAATATAATAAATGACAAATTTAATTCCGGTAAAAGATTTTTCAGGATATTTTATAAATATTCTTGGAGAAGTTTATTCTTCAAGAACGAGTAGTCCTAACGCAAAAAATTCTACCAAACTAAGGCTACTAAAACAAACAACAAATAAAATGGGCTATAAAGTTATTGGGTTTGCTCGTGATGATAATCAACGAACTAAGATGGTTTCGATTCATCGTCTTATTGCTCTACACTTTATTCCGAACGATATTGGTCCTCTTGCTGTCGTAGATCATATTAATCGCAACAAATTGGACAATAGAATTGAAAACTTAAGATGGGTTACTCGAAGTGACAATGCGCGCAATTGCGACAAGTATGATAATGCAAAAACACGCAAGAAAGAATGTGTCGAAATTATTTGCGATGACTCATCAACGCATTTTGATTTATCGGAATGGTCTAATAGTGACGCTGGTATTGAATATGTTTTTTCTAAGATAACATCAAGAACCAATGAACCTCTAAAACAAAAAACAATTTCAACCTATATTCAAAGAATAAAAACTATAAATAAACTTATTACTGGGACTGAATATAATGGAAATATTGAATGGATAAATGATGCTGATAATGTTATTTCTAAACTCGGTCTGTCAGCATTTTTAAGTAAAAAAGATTATGTGACTCCATTGATACATATCCTCACAACACAAACTAATAATGTTAATACAATCTCGAAATATAGAGTAGCATCATCCAAGATATAAAAATGATTTCCTGTTTGAATGTCCTAAAAGAAAATGACAAAGACTATTCTTATTGGAGCACAGCCGTTTGGACAATGTGAGGAGTGCGGATTCAGAACTGGATACAAAAGAAATGAGTTTGAATGTACAAAGGCAATCAAAAAACATATTTGGCTTGCTCATTCTGTCAGGGATAGTTTCAGGATCGATGACGGTTCAGGTGGACAAAAGAAAACATTCAATAATATGAAGGACGTTCTTGAGTTTACAAAACAGCCATTGAATTATGTTCATCTATAAAATTATTATTATAATTTCCATTATAATAAATGCCGTATGAACTCGAACAACATAGTCCACGATTGTGGTTTGTTGTCAATGTAGAAACAGGAAAGAAGCACGAAGGAAAGCCCATCTCTCTCAAAAAAGCAAAGGCGCAACTTAGAATCCTTAAGAGTGCTGAAGTCAAGCCTAAGAGGAAATCAAAAGTCAAGGGAGGAGTTCTTCCAATTCAATATCTTAATATGGGTCTATTATTCCAGCAGGCATTTCCAGATGGGATGTCGCAAGAAGAAATGGATTGGATATATGATAATATTTCAGCCAAACTGAATGCAAATCAACTAAATACAGAAGATGTAACTCCAGCTCTTATTCAAAATCTTATGGTTCAATTTAACAGAATGAATGAATTAAAAAAGGGTGGATCTCTCAAAGCTACAAAAACTAAGAAAAAATCAAAAGTTAAGGGAGGAGCATTAGATGCTCATAACGAACCCTATATAGAATATTTGAAAAGTCATCCTGATCCATACTTTGAATACAAGGATAAGGCTGAAAAATTAAGCGAGGAGATTTCAAAATTTGCTAAAAATGCTAATAGTCTTCGGGATTTGACAGCGTTGAAAGATCAATTAAAAACTCTTACTGATAAAAAATCTCCAACACAGGCAGATCTTGATCAGATAAAAAATCTTGCAACACAAATTAGAAGTCTTAATCTTACGAGGTCTACCAAAGCAGGAGATCCTGCCATAGAACAAGATCCTGCCATAGAACAACAGAGGAAAAAATTAATGGATGAGATGGTGCAGAATGATAAAGATTGGAGAGAATATTGTAAAGGTAGAGATGATTGTATCAATGCCTTTGTAAAGGATGGGGCGGCCAGTCTATGGCAATGGCTAAAGATTGATGATATTCCACAGGACACGCCATATGATCGTGGGCGCTATTGGGCCGCGATTAGTCTGAGAGCACATTGGCCTTACACAGAGTATCCTAAATCAAAAATAGATCAGGCATTAGATGTTGCTAAAGATTCTTTTGAAGTTGGAGCAGAAATCGCAAAAGCAATATTATTATAAATTTACCAAGCATATGTTGGATTCTTTTTGAACTTAAGACCGTAGCCGTGCAATGCAATGTCGGCTCTTCCTGCAATGTCGGTTAGTCCTCTCATTATTGTTTGGGCATAGCTTGGCAGTTCTGCCTTTAGAGTTCCGAGATCTTGATACACAAAATCTTTTGCTTTGGGATTTAATTCAAGTATGCCATTTGCTTTAAGAATTATCATTATGTATGACTGGCAATTGTTTGTCAAAGGATCATACCTATAATATTCCTCTACAGGAACAGATTTTTCAGCATTGCCGAGTAGTGTGCCAAGAGTCATATTAGCAGGTATTACTAAAGGCAAACTATCGGTTCCATCTCTCTGTTTATAGTAATTAATCTCAATCGTCTGATTTTTTTCCAGAGTAATTTTTATGCTGGAATCTTTTGCTCCAGTAGCTTTTTGAAATAATGTTAATTGTCCGGTTGGGGACTTGATTGTTATCTCAAGGAAAAGATGATAGACATCGTCATAATCCTTCTTCACCAAATCATCGAATTTTCCGAGCGTTAAAAAATTCAATGCCGTTTTTACATTTTTATCTACAGGCTGTCTCATCACTGCCATTTCTGTTATAATCCAGTCCTTGTACGACTTTATAAACTCCCTATCAGTCGGCCTGTATGTTAATCGTGTTCCTGTCAATGCTCGAAATCGAGAAAAGAATTTATCCATTTACTATAGAAAAAATTATAATAATAATAAAACCATCTTTAATAAATGCTTAAACGCCCAACTCAAAAGTTATATTTTATTAAGAAGAAACGAGGAGATCAACAGGCAACTATAGGAGAAATGGATCTTCCGGAAGGAGAAGTTGGAAAGAGATCGGGACTCTTTTCTCAGGAAACTGTTATCGAACCACCATCATCTCAAAAACTTGTAAAGATTAAACGTCGTATCAGGGAGGATATTCCAATGTATACACCAGCAGAGGAAGCGTACAGACAAAAGTTACTATCTCGTGTGGCATCTGCGCAGGAAACTCCTCAACAAATGGAGGCACGCCAGCGAGCTATCAGAGAAGCCCCTGCAATGGCAGAGGCCGCACGTGTTGCCGAAGCTACTCGACAGGCTGACAAAATCACAGCCCGTGATGCACTTCTTGCCGCAGTGCAGAATTTACCCAGTGGTGCTCAGGCAGAGGCACAAAGAGTACTATTGGAACAGATTGCTAATAATCCAGCTATTGCTCCTGTTACAACTCCAATTTTAGCACCTGTTGCAATTTCTGGGGCTCCTGTAGTTGCTACTGGACGTTCTTCTTCAGCGTCTTCTTCGGCTTCAACAAGTTTTGGATCCGCTCCATCAGCTATGTCAGCTCCATCACGCTCATCAACTCCTCCAGTTCCAAAAGCTCCTCCTACTCCAAAAGCTCCATCGCCTTCTGCTTTTAAAGCTCCTACTCCTCCGGTAAAATCGAGATCTCCTACTCCGGTTCCTTCTGACGTAAAACAACTGAGTGCAGAACTCGATAAAATTGCCGATTTGTCGTTACCTCCCAAACAAACGAAAGATAAAATTTATGAATGGGCTTCACAAAGTGGAGTAGATCTTGGCAATGTAAATAAACTTCTGAAAACATATGGATATGAGGAACTCACACAAGCTGAACGCGATCAAATAGTAAGAGATACTTCGGTAGCGTCTCCTTCAGCGTCTTCATCTGCTTCTGCTTCTGCTCCGGCTTCTGCGTCTGCAAGAGCTGTCACTCCGGAACTCGATGAAATTAAAACACTCGAAGATCTCAAGGTAAAACTAAAAAATATTTCAGATGATGATATACCAAAAACAAAAGTTACCAAATCTGGTAAAACTCTTCCATTGACAGAAAATCAAAAGAATACGGCAAAGATAGAATTGGCTCGACAATATGCTGCAACATCAGCTTTGAATATGAAAGAGGCAAATGATGCGCTATTATCAGTTGGTGTTAAAACACTGCAAAAAAATACAAGAGATGAATTCCGTAAAAAAGCCGAGGACAAGGCCAAATCTAAAGGAGCTGTCAGCGCATCCGGTTTATTTGGAAAGAAGTCTAAGAAAAAGGAGTTAAAGGGAGGAGGTTTTGGAGATCTGATTTCTGGAGCAACAAAGGCATACAATGTCGGAAAGAAGGTATACGATGTTATTGAGCCAGTTGTTAAAAAGGTTCTCGAGACCGAAGCCGGTAAAAAGGTTTTGGGACACGGAAAGCGCGCACTATTCGGCCGTGGACTGGATTTCTCAGATATGCATCACAAGATTGGAACTCCAGTGCCACTTACTTCTGGACTTAACAATCCCTCTGTGCTTAAGAAGATAGAGGAGTTGGCCGAAGAGAAGCCCAAAATCGTTTCTACACACAAGATGTGGAAGAAGAAATATTAAGGAAAAGAAGTTTTTTATTATTATGTCTAATAATAAATGAGTATGGAAATGCTTTGTAATTATTACAAGGGTCAAGATTTATCTGGGGCTGATATTAAAACACTTACTGGGCGTGCTCCTGTATTGTATAGCGATTTGAAAAACTATTCCAGCGTTAAGGAGCTTCTGGGTAGTTTTCATTTTGTGATTCTGTTATATCAAACATCTGCTGTCAATACAGGACATTTTGTATGTCTACGAGAGAGTGATGAAGGCATATTGTCCTTTGTAGATTCGTACGGATTTAAATTTGACGCAGAACAGAATTTGGGGGCTACATATGATCAACGTTTTCCTCCGTATCTAACACAGTTAATAGAGAAGGATGGACGTGTCTGCGAATGGAATAAGTATGATTATCAACGTAAATCGGGAGCCGTAGCGACCTGCGGACGTTATAGCAGTGTTTTTGCGATGTGGAGGAATTTATCATTTGAAGAGATAAAAGGTATATTTACTCGTAACACTGATCCTTGGTTGAATCAGCCAGACAATCTTGTTGTAGCTATGACATTATTGCCATTGAGTAACATCCGCGAGTTTTTCCAAAAGAAAAATAGTCTTCCTATTCCAATCAGAAGCCAACGGTAAAAATAAAACTGATTTATTATGACAACTATTTATTAGTATATCAACCACATAATGCCTGTCGTTGGAAAAGGTGCTCAACATTTTATTATGAAATCTCAGTGTGGTCAGGATTTTCACGAAAAGTCTCAACGCACAATCGATATGAAATTCAGGCTTCATATGAGAACTTGCGACAAGTGCAAGGGCGTTAAATTTGTTGGAATTAACTATAAGCACGAGTCGGGTGTATTTGTGTTGGCAAATGGAAATTCCGATTATGTAAACCACGGATCGAAAGATTTTGTCTACAGCAAAACTGTTTAATTATTTTTGGTTAAAAATAATTTTAACTCCGTCGCGAAGCGTTATTTGGGAGATGCTTCGAAGCACAATAGGTTTGAGATGGCATTATTACTCTTGTTTCCATCCCGATGTTTTACGTAGTATCGGGGATTTAGATCTGGAACAAAACTCTCAACGATAAGACAGTGGAGTTGTATTACTTTACCACTGATTCCACACACAACATTTCCATCTTTTCGAGTAGTCAAGACAAGGACTTTCATTTCTGATCCAGATTTGTTAAGTCGAAGAACAACTCCTTCTTTTGTAATAAAATAATTCGGAACTTCCCGGCCATTTAATTTCAACGGCACCTTTTCAGGATATTCTTCTGGGCCTACGAAACGTGATACTCGTTTCACTCCCAACTTTTTAGATATGGGATCGATATAATTAATTCTTTCAATCTCTGACATTTATAATAAGAAAATATTATTTTAAATTCATTTTAAAAAATTCTATCCAAAAAAAACTATTCAAAAATCGAACAGTAATTAGACCTTGCATTTTTTTCATATTTATACCAGCACTTTCCGCAGGATGTTTTCCACGCCTCATCGAGAGTACGAGTGCAATATTTACATTTTCCTGATCCCTTTTGATTCGTGTAACAAGAGTAACAATATTTATAACCTGTACCAGTCAATTTTTTACATTTGAGACAGTATCGCCTTTTTTCCTCACATTCTGTACAAGTAAATGGTCTCACACATCGAAATGAGTTGTCAGCATTTCCTGTCACAATATCTATAGCATTTAATTCTACCCACGGATTTGGTCTATTACACTGGGAGTGTGTATTTTTAATTTCTACGATTAATAGCAGATTATCTTCAGAATCAAAACAGGCAACATCTGCTATTTTTAATTCTCCGGCATCATCTAATAGTCCAGTGGCAATATTTATCTTGAACCTCCATTCCAGTTTAACACTTGATATGTTAGATAGATCTACTTCTATTTGTAATTCATCTTTACAGCAACTGCATTTTTGATAGATTTCTAAATCACTTCCCAATAATAATGTCCGTATTTTTTGTTTTGCATCGATATGTATTTGGCTTTCAGATGGATGCGGTGTATAATAGAGACATTTACTGTCTGCATAGTGTGCGAAATGTGGTCTATTAACAAGGCCTTTTCTCAACATAACTAACTCACCGCACTCAGAGTCTGGACATTTATATTTTTCAGACTTCAAGGCATTTATGGGCATAACATAATCACCGCTTACAATATTAATAGCACCGAAATTCATTTATTACTAATCCGATTTTTTTATTTAAATAACTTTTAAAGAAAAAAATTGAATTTAAAAAGTCAGAATCTATGATAAATGGACTCGATGAAAGAAAATGTTATTATAGAATTGAAAGATTGGAGAGAGGTATATACCACGCAAAAACCGATGTTAGAAAATGCTAAAGAAAAAGACCACAAATTCTACTTTACTACTGATAATGAAAAGACAAATGGAAAAATGTTTGGGAGTTGTCCAGATATTGATACTTTCCTGAGTTATTATTCCGCTCTCGAATCAAAAGATAAACATTTTTACGAATTTCTCCACGGTGATAGTCCAGTAAATGAATACTATGATATCGATCTCAAATCATCCCAGAATATTACTACTTTCAAGGATCCGGAAAATATATTTCTCCGATTCAATTCTATTAGGAATGAATTTATCAACGAGTGCTTTCCGAACTCTGATATTCTGACAGATTGGAGGATCACCGATAGCTCTAAATTCGATAAAGATTTGAATGTCTGGAAAGTATCTCTACATCTCGTCAATAGATTAAATGTGTTTGAGAATAACAAGATCACAAAGAGGTGGTACGCGATGTTTGAGACATTTATGAATGACTTTTATTGCGGGGAAGAGATTTTTGATAAAGCCGTTTCATCTGTTTATCGGAGTATGAGAATGGTAGAATCTACTAAAATCAAAGACATAACCAGACCACTGTTAGGCGCTAAATGGCATTCCAAGAGTAACGGTACAGAGAATATTAAAGAATTCTACATCCAGAACGCCGACACGAAATATAAGCACGCTTGCATTCGAGCAATCGATAAATATTCTGAAACTCAAAAACTTATCAAACGTTCTGAAACTAAATATCAAAAAGATCTGATTAAATTCCAGAAAGAGCCAGAGGTTAATATTATTGAGGAAGAGGAAGATGAGGTCGAGTTGTTAATTACTCTAATCACAAACCAAATTACTGCAAAGACACATAGTTTGTGCGATAATTCTCCATCTGGAGTTACAGATAAAATAACTTACAAGTCGTTTATGAATCTATGTTTTGCCTACTTATCCACCTTAACTGTTAATGGGAAAATATCTGATGAGGAGGAAGTAGGTAACTTTATCACCACCGAAATATATCCTTTCTATAGGAACTCAAAAGAGCACACGATCGATAATATTCTATCATCTATACTCAAGGCATCAACTCGTAATTCATCTGCCACTCCATATACAAAAGCGAGTTTGCACTATTGGGCGCGAGAAGATTTTCAAACTTACAAGTTGCATTTTGGTAAACCAAAAATTATCACAACGTGTGGAGTATTCAATGATGATAAGAAATTTTATTTCGGTAACTTTATCAGGCATATTCTCCGCACCACATTTGATGACTATGATCAGTTGCTAAAATATGTAGTTGCGAATTTTAACAAAATTTGTTTGCCTGTTATGTTGGCAAAGTTAACTTATTATTTGAAGCGTGAGAATCCGACTGATGTCGAATCATATATTCTGGATAGAACAGAGGAATTATCCTATATGTGTAAGTTTTTTGGTAAAAAAGGATTAGAGGAGGCTAAACTTAAGAATGTGCTTAATTCAGTCACAGACCAATTAACAGAATACAATGCTCTTACATATCGCCCGTTTGGAAAGAAAGAACCATTTTCCAATCCGGAGATATTCAATACCTTTATGGGTATGAAAACACACTTGATTGAGTACGATCCTACAAATGAAGAGACAAAAACATCTGGATGCCCTCTGTTAATAAAGCATATTAGGGAAGTCATATGCGCAGGGGACGAAAATATATTTGAGTATTTTATTACGTGGATGGCCCACATCATTCAATATCCTGAGATCAAGACAAAGATTATGATGATCTTGTATTCTGAAAAACAACAGATTGGGAAAGGCATTTTGGCAGAGATGTTAATCAATAAAATTTTTGGATTTATCAACGCTTGCAAAACAAATACAATTAACGATATTTTCGGAGACTTCAATTCACTCTTGGGAAACAGAATTTTTGTTGTTATAGACGAACTTAACGGGAAAGATCCTGCTACTAATTCAAAGATTCAAAAGCTAAAATCACGCATTACAGACTCTTCCCAAACTATTAACGCTAAAGGGATTGATGCCGAGCAAGTTATTGACTATACGAATTTTATGATGTTAACTAACGAAGCCGGTGCGACAAAAATCGAGACTCACGACCAACGCACTTGTGTTTTGAAAGTATCTGAACATAAACTTGGTGATATAAAGTATTTCAAAGATCTGAGCGCCGAGATCGAAAATGATGATGCTTGTAACGCCTTTTACACATATCTCTGGCATTATGACACGACGAAAATTAGTCTGCGAAATATTCCTCAGACTGATCAGAGAGCAGAAATGATCCTACAGACCGCAGAACAACCAATCAAGTTTTTCAACGATATCAAACAGGAATATTATAAACTTGAAGAGCCACAATTGACTCGGAATGATGAGGGAGTTTTTATAACTCTGGATAGTTTGTATTCGTCGTTCCTCAACTGGGTAATAGTAAATGGAGAAAAAACTGGCATCTATTCGAAACTCAAGTTTGGGAAGTTTTGTAAGAGCTCATTTGGCGACATAGTCCAATCTCGTGCTTTTAACAATGGTAGGGCGCGCTCTGTCAACATAAATTCTATAGTTCCAAAAGAGGAACACAAAAACCAAACCACCAAAGGTGAATCCGAAGGAGTCAG
>Ga0364917_1098_pt1 | contig 22712 bp, 10 predicted proteins | sample SorcelJu500001C5_2_FD_206978 | JGI IMG/M metagenome (GOLD analysis project Ga0364917, IMG submission 206978) | Enriched cells from Trout Bog Lake Hypolimnion, Wisconsin, USA - BchlTB.June20.5000.01.C5 | ecosystem: Environmental > Aquatic > Freshwater > Lake > Hypolimnion/Profundal zone | place...
ACCGTTCGGTACAGCCAATATTGGATCTTGCCAATCAGGTGATCCAGCACAATACTAATCGCAATCCTAAAAATTTATGGTCAGAAAAAAAAGGTTCGGATAGAATTCGCACGATTGCATTTTTATCTGAGTATCAAGAAGCAGATGCGATTGCGCAGTTTTTAAAATCAGCTTCTAAAAAACAAAAATTAAATAGCATTGCCATTTTATACCGCACCCACTTTCAATCGCGCGCACTGGAAGAAGCGTTTTTAAAAAATTCAATCCCTTATAAAATTATCGGCGGCATCCAATTCTATGAGCGCAAAGAGATCAAGGATATTTTGGCTTATCTTAAATTAGTGGTAAATCCTTTTGATCGCGCCTCATTTATGCGCGTGATCAATTGCCCCTTGCGCGGATTAGGAACTAAATTTGAAGAGCTGTTTGCACACACCTGGAACCAAAATCTATTTGCTACCTTTAAAGATATCGCCGCACAGATTATTGCCAGCCAAGAAGTAACAGGTACTAAAAAAGATGCGCTCGTTTTATTCACTAAATTATTTGATACCATTTCCCATACTGATAAGCCGGGCAATGCGGTTCAAAAAATTATTAATGAGACCGCATATTTTACTTATTTAAAAGATACGTATGATCCTGAAGAGGCAATGAGCAAGATTGATAACGTGAAAGAATTAATCCAGGCAATTAGCCATTTAGAATCACAAAAAATTACGACCATTACCGATTTTCTTGATGAAGTGGCACTCATGCAAGCTCAAATCCAAGAAGGCGGAGATGAAAAAGACCCCGTATTATTAATGACACTCCATGCAGCCAAAGGCTTGGAATTTGATACAGTAATTCTTACGGGACTTGAAGAAGGCTTGCTGCCAAGCTCGCGTTCATTGAGCTTAGAAGAATCGATTGAAGAAGAACGCCGCCTCTTTTACGTGGGCATTACTCGCGCACAAGAACGCTTAATGCTGAGCTATGCGCGTTATCGCTATCAATATGGCACCATGGTGGATCAGCGCCCTTCCCGTTTTGTGCGCGAAATTCCTTCCGGCACCATGGCCGGATATGATGCATCGTATTGGAACACTATACAAATAAGTCAGTTTTTTTTGAATTGGCTATCGCCCAATGGATCACTTGCCTCTCCACAAGATTTTAATGCCTTTGCAAAACCTAAAAGTTTCAGAGATTCCGCTCGTGCTGAGCCTGTCAAAGCATTCGAGCAGAATCTCAAAGCTCGCTCCCTTCGACTAGCTCAGGGCGAGCGGGGAATAGATTTTATGGAATCCAAAGTGACTTCAGTATCAAAAACTGCCTCGTCCGCATTTACAAAAGCTGGATTCAAAAAAAACCAGCCGGTTAGTCATGAAAAATTTGGAGTGGGTATTGTGCAAGATATAGAATTGCGTGGTAATGGTAATACCTATCTAGAAGTAAAATTCAAAACAGGCACAAAGAAATTGGATGCAAGTTTTGTAAAGCCTATCTAACTATTCTTCATCCTCAGGAACTTGCACTTGCACAACTTTGCACTCCTCTGAACTTTCTGAAGAAGTACCACTTATGTTAATTTTTGCTGCAAGTGGCGCACCATTATGCGCAAGTAAGGAATTATCTTGCATCATACTTTCAATATCCACATTCTCATCAAGGATAATACCTTTGCCAATCACTTTGCCATTGGGCAGCTGTACCCCATCACGTGGCGCAATAAAATAGCCCTGCTTGGTATGCACGATCATATAGTTTTGCTCTTGCAAAGAGGAAACCTCAGTCACATAGGGCCCTTCCCAACGTGCGGGGCGAATTAGATTCATTGATCCCACTTCTGAGCCCACGAAGCCATCTTTTTTGATATTTAAGAAGTTGATCTCATTTTTGGCAAAATCGAATCCGGCAATGCCGGCAGTCGCATCGATTTTTTGGAATATACATGCCAAACGTGCAATATCCTGTGAGAGTATCAGACCTTTATCATGCGCCTTGCGTGCACGAAAGGTAAATATAGAAAATCCGATGAGGCCACAGATTATTGCAATTGCTACTATAGGATACAAGCGAAATGATTTATTTTTATAAGGGGTCATTATACTTTCCTTTTTAAATCGGTTTTATCAAAATATCAATCAAACAGTCCCATAGAAAAATCTTCATTAGAATCTGAAGATGACCAAGAATAATCAGAGGTAACCTCTACTAACATTGGAGTGGAACAGCGATACACGATCATTTTTAACCAATCTATGTTTGTTTTTAACCGAGCAATGGAACATCTTAACTGTGTAATATTCTGTTTATGAAATGCAATTCTCAACTGAATAGGAAACAAACTCATTTCAGGATATGTATCATCCATAGCAACCGCATTTAATATTAAAAATAAAAGTAAAAAGAGCTTTTTTATCACGGCTAGCCTCATCTTTAATTTTAAAAATAATTTAAATATGTTACCTCTTTTACCTCACGCATGGTCTGCTCGGCCACTTCAATAGTTTTTCCCGTGCCCTCTTTGAGAATTTGCATTACGGCCGCCGGATCTTTTTCAAGCTCTGCACGTTTTGCTCGAATTGGCTCAATCATATCATTGAGAATAGTGGCTAACCTTTTTTTGAGCACCACATCACCTAAGCCCCCACGCTGATAATGGCCCTTAAGCTCGGCAACTTCTTGTTTATTTGGATCAAAAAGATCTAAATACATAAACACAACGTTTCCTTCAATTTTGCCCGGATCTGTTACGCGCACATGCCCGGCATCAGTATACATAGTCATCACTTTTTGAAGTACTTCATCTGCACTATCGCAAAGGTTGATTGCATTGCCCAATGATTTGCTCATTTTTGCCTTACCATCTGTCCCAACCAATCTTGGAATAGCAGAGATTAAAGGCTCAGCTTCAACGAGCACGCTGCAATTATAGGTGCGATTAAATGCTCTTACAATTTCATTACATTGCTCAAGCATGGGCAGCTGATCTTCACCTACCGGAACTAAATCTGCTTTAACCACAGTAATATCTGCAGCTTGATGCACTGGATAAGTTAAAAATCCTGCTGTTACATTTTCACCATATCCCTTTTGATTGATTTCTGTTTTAACGGTGGGGTTACGCTTGAGCCGATTTATAGTAACAAAGTTCATATACAAAGTTGCCAATTCTGCAATTTGAGGAATCATCGATTGCACAAAAATAGTTGTTTTGTGTGGATCAATGCCTACGGCTAAATAATCGAGCATTACTTGATACACATTATCATGAACTTTTTTAGGATTATCATAATTATCAGTTAATGCTTGGATGTCAGCAATCATCACATACTGCTTATATTTATTTTGTAAATCCACCCTATTTAATAACGAGCCCACATAATGGCCTAAATGAAGCGCGCCAGAAGGCCTATCACCGGTGAGAATAATTTTTGAAGACATAGCAAAACCTTAGATAAAATGAATTTAATTTTTATCCAGTATAAATGAAAAGAGCCTGAATTTCTTCAGGCTCTTTTCGTTATCCGAGAATATATTTCTAGTTTAGACTGGCGGTATATTAAAATATAATTGCTGAACTAATGCGGGGAATGCTGCTGTAATTACACAACATGTAATAACATTGATTGTTATGGTTCCCACATTACTTACACATCCGCTCGAATCACTCACCTGATACATGAAACTATCAGCACCAAGAAATCCAGTAGTTGGTGTGTAAGTAAATACACCAGTTGTTGGATTGAAAACGGTGAGGGTTCCATGAGTAGGAGCAGTTATTATGGTAAAGGTAAGTGGCGGAATTGCACCTGGCGTAATATAGTCAGCAAGCGAACTACTCACTGCAATATTTGCACAAGCGCTAAGAGTTCCATCACCCGCAGCTAGTGGACTGTTCGCCGTTATAGTTACTGCACCCGTAGAACTACATGCGGCCGCATCAGTCACTCCATACACAAAATTACAAGGGCCAGTAAATCCAGAAGGTGCAATGTAGGTATAGAGTCCCGACGGTGAAATGGTTACCGCACTGCCCGAGCAACTCAGGCTCAATGGACCCGTAAATGTATACGGAAGAAGCCCACCAGATACTAAACTTTGCAAGCTACCGCTGGTGCCACTCAAACAGGTGCTTAAACTAGTACTTATTGCATCCAAAGAACCTACTGAAACATCAATGATACCTGCGGCATTACATCCTTGAGAATCCGTAACCTCATACCCAAAACTTCCTAATCCACTAAAACCAGCTGCTGGTGTAAAAGTATACAGTCCCGCAGAACTCACCGTTGCTGTTCCACCTACCAGTGGGCCAGTCGACGCAAAACTATACGGAGGAGTTCCTGCTGAAACTAAGGAACTTAAAGAACCTGAAATCGGGTTGCTTGCACATTCACCAATTCCGGTACTGGAGGCTATAGGACTTTGATGAATAACAATCGCATAGGTTGCTAGATTACTGATACACCCGTTCGCATCGATTACGTGAAAGGTAAAGAAATCACTACCAAACACATTCGCATTAGGCACATAGGTAAAGGCACCCGTAGTCGGATTGGTAATTGTTGCCGTGCCTAATGTTCCATTTGTGACCACAGAGAAAGTATAAGGAAGCGCACCACCCGATGCAGAAAGTGTTCCTACAAAGGATACATTTTCACATGTTGCATTAGAACCATTGCCGGCAATCGGACCTCCAGTAGCCGTGACTGTCACGACTCCGGTAGAGCTTGGGCACGTGTTACTATCTAAAGCATAATATTCGAACGTGCAAGGGCCCGTATATCCAACCGGAGCCGTATATAAGAATGAACCATTGGTAGCAATCGAAACTTGTCCACAACTTGGAGTACCTGTTTCAAAGAAACTATACGGACCAGATCCGCCAGTCACTAAACTGCTTAAATTACCCGCTACTGCATTGTTGCAGCTTGAAATTCCTGTATTGGCAGCAGTGTAAGGATTACACGCTACTACATTTATACCTAAAAATGGCAACGCAAGATTAGGGTTGCTCACAATAGCAGCAGTATAGCCCCACAGTCCGGTCATTGTAGGCAATATATTCATAGTAATTGAATAATCAGTACTTGGACCGACACCACCTGACGCGGTAACGGTTAAAGTTCCTTTTCCTCCTTCATGAAGTTGTGAACCCGTGGTAATAAATAGTGTATTAGCAGGAACTCCATTATTACTCTGGTATGATAACCCCGCCGCGGAGGGCTGAGAGGAATCCGGTATTAGATCAGCAAATACGGAAGACCCAAAACTATTTACGGGATCTGGATTACTAATTGAAGCTACAATTTGAAAGGGATTATTGAGACTAACCGTCGAAGGAGTACATAAAGAATAAATAAGACTGTTTGCTATATCTAATGACGCAGAAACTTCATTGCCTGGCTCACACGAGTAAATTAAAATTTTACCGGATTCACTGAATCCACATCCATTAGCATCTGTTACTGAATAAGTAAAAAAACTTGCTCCGGGATCAATTTGAGTAAAAGTAAATTGAGTGCCATTGTAACTAATGGGAAACCCATTAATATTTTCTACCGTCTGAATCGTATAGGGTGGTGTGCCACCACTAAAATTTAACGTTCCGGTGACTGGCGTACCATAAGCAGTAGTATACAGAATCGGACTGCCGGCTGAAGGTCCCGGAATAATAGGAACGCTCACACTCGCGGCATTACTTGGACAGCCATACGTATCAAATGCTTGATAACTAAAACTTCCGGTTGTTGGCCCTGCAACATTTGGCGTAAAGCTGTAAGTACCCTCAGTCGTAATACTTATGGTCCCATCAACTGCTGTTCCGGTTGCCGCAAACGTATAAGGGGCTTGCCCTCCGGTAACAAAACTAACCAAGCTACCACTCGCAACCCCATCTGAGCAACCTGTCGGTCCCGTTGCATTTGAAGCAGTCACGGTTGGGCAGGTTGTTTGAACATTAAGGATGATAGGTTGTAAAGATGCCGAATCAGTTCCATCATATGCTTGTGGCGTACAACTATAGCTACCTGTCGATGTCACTTTCAATACAGCAGTAACCGTAACCGTTGTACCCGCAGGCAACTCATTATTTTCCGCATAGTTTATTTCTCCGTTTCCGGTACCAGGTATACCAGAAGGTGGTGTTATATCTGCGCCACAAAGGGTAGGTGTGCTCGTATTTGGATTAACCGTACAGGTGCTACTTACAATAGTAACACCAATGGGGATAAAACGATATAAGAAAACCCCCACGTCTGTATTACTACCACCATTATAAACACTCGCATAAATAGTAAATTCACCGCCATTAGCATCTAAATATATTACATTAGGATAACAAACAGTATACATTATATCATTTACAGTGGTTGTATCTGTTGTATAACCGGTAGGACAGGTTAAGGCCGAATAGCCTGTCCCAGTTGCCAGTAATAAAATAATAGCTATAAATTTTTTAAAAACTTGAGTCATAATTTCTCCCAATTAAAAGCTTATTGCGGATTTAAGCCATACGCCATATTGTGACAATGCACTCTTACGATGAGCAATTTCATACTGGCCACCGATTCCAATCATCACCGGATACTCGCAGCATATACAGCAATCATATGAAATAGCACCATAAATAGTGCTAGAAAATGCTTTGGGTGACGTGGCTGAATTCAGATTTAAATAAGAACATAAGTTAGCATTTGCCATTGATAACCCGGTGCTACATCCTGTATTACAACTGTTGAACTGAGCAGCTAATTCATTTGAATTTTTGATACTAATAAAGGTGGTATCGCTGGCCGGCGCATCAGGAAGTGTGGGAACTGCTTGGCAAATACGCGCGCAATGTGCCGTTACCGGGCATGCCACTGTTGGATCGAAGGCAATATCATAAATACCTACACCAAAATCTTGATCAGCAAGAGAAACTTTTTCTTTTGAGCGGTACCAGAAATCATACCCTACTTCAAACTGGAAATTACAATAATTGAAGCTGAGTGCCGCCCACACTTCAAACATACTACGTGGAGTTACGTTCACTTCCGGACTCAAGAAATTAATAGCTGGCAATGGCGTAGTAGTATCAGTAGGCTCAACCACTTCCATGTACCGTGACCAATCTCCATTAAATAAATCTATAGACCGACGCTCTTTATGCTTCAAAAAATACGCATAACGTACATCAAGCAATAAATCTAAACTGGTGCAATCGCAATCATACAAGGGGCAATCACTATTAAATCCAAGCCCTAAGCCCACATGTTTGGTTCCCACCAATGGCTCAAACAGATATTCTGCGCGTGTTCCTCTGCCAGTTGGTACAAACAGGAGTCCATATAAACCAGCATGACTTTCTTCATCACGTATAAAATCATAACCAAGCTTAATACAAATATCATCAACACCTGTCTTTTTTAAGGTATGGGAAGATAATTTGCCATACAGCCATGCGGGATTATTTAAAGCAGCAATCACATCGGGAAATGATGGCGGTACAATTGGTGTTCCGCTGGTAGCGCCCGGAGTCTCAGTAATATGTAAATTATGACGCACTTGTTGAACAGGTACAAAAATAGATGCCCACCAACTGCGGTAGCAAGAATCTTGGCAGAAGAATCCACTTAAATCAAAAAACAATTTAAATGCACCACCAATTACGCTTCTTTTTGGCGCAATGCAAATGGTTGATTCAAATGGAGTCGTAATAGGCGCGGCAATTCCAAGCCAAAGTGAACTAATATCATTGGTATTATTTTGTCCCACTGTTACACACTTTTGACAGCTCGGTAAAAAATAACGTGCTAAACGATCGCTCTTGGTAGATTTAAAATAATATGGTGCCGTAACTTCGAAGCTCACCCAGGGCGGGCATTCGCTATCACAACAGGGCATATGATATTGGTAATAATCATCAAGTGCTAACTCAATCACCGAATTTTGTGACATAGGACGCGGTATAAACGTGGTATGCGCACAGATATTACAATCGGTACTACACATACCTTTTATAGTATTTACGCTTGCACTGAACAACATTACCAGCGCTAAAATATATTTTTTCACGAGATACTCCTTTTTATAGGTACATAAGTCTGGTATAACACACATGCATTAAATATAAAAGAGCCTGATTTTGTAATCAGGCTCTTTTTAGCTTTATAAGCTTTTTTATATACCAGTCAGTCCCCAATATTGTTCTAAAATATCTATCATCAGTTGATTAGTAATGAGCGGACAACACTGTGTTACTGAAATAGTTTCAGTTGCAATGTTTGATAAGCAACCGCTGGCATCAGTCACGTAATAGAAGAAACTACCAGTCCCCACAAAGAACGGAGTTGGTACAAAAGTATAATTACCTGTCGCACTCACCGTTGCTGCGCCATTACTTGCAGTTCCTGTTTGAGCAAAGGTGTATGGGCTCGTCCCACCCGTAACTTGAGAAGCCAGGGATCCCGAAGCGGTAGTATTACTACACGTGGTAGTGGTGCCGCTTGCAGCAACCGGTGCTGCTGAAACAGTAATCGTTACAGTGCCCACATTAGTACTGCATGGAGGAACATTTGAATCAGTTACTTGGAATTGGAAACTATCAATTCCACTAAATCCGGCTTGAGGAGTATAGGTATATGCTCCCGTGCTCGCATTAAAGCTGGTAAGTGCCCCATGAGTTGGATTGGTAACTATTACAAACGTCAATGGTGGTTGTGGCATTTCATTGAGTAATCCCGCAAGCGAATCAGAAACCGCTACCCCTTGGCAGGTTGAAATAGCGCCATCACTTACCGTAGGTGCGGTGTTAGCAGTCACGGTTATTGCACCGGTCGCGCTACATCCTAATCCATCAAATACCTGATACACAAAATCACAGGGTCCACTAAAGCCAGGCACTCCCGTATAGGTAAACAGGCCCGTTGGTGAAATTGATACACTTCCACAGCTAATTGATAATGGCCCACTAAAATTCAGTGCGCCTGTTCCACCGTTTACATAATTCGTTAAACTACTTGCATATGTATCGGTGCAACTCACCACACTCCCATTATTACCAACTAATGAATCTACTGTTACCGTTACCGGAGCCGTAGCAAAACAGGCATTGGTATCAGTTACTTGATACACAAATCCGCCTGACCCGCTAAATCCTGTTACGGGCGTAAAGGTATATAAACCGGCTGAACTCACCATGGCAGATCCGCCTACCGGTAAACCGGTTAATCCAAAGGCATAGGGAGGGAATCCACTTGATACTAATGATGCCACACTGCCACTAATGGGAGTATTAAAGCATGTAGATACTCCGGTTGCCAGGGCAATGGGCGATGAAATAGTCAGATCAACTATTCCTGTAGCAATACATCCACTCGCATCCGTTACTAAATAGCCAAAACTACCTAATCCACTATATCCAGCAGATGGAGTAAATTGATAAATACCATCTGAATCTATTATAACAGTGCCGCCTGATACCGGTCCGATTCCGGTAAAACTAAAGGGAGGATTGACTCCTAATACTAAATCGTTTAAATTTCCCTCGGTAATTGCATTTATACAACTATTTAATCCGGTATTAGAAGCAAGAGGAGTTTGATTAACCGTAATTAATACCTCACCCGTGTTACTTACGCAACCATTTGCATCAGTAACCTGGTAAGTAAAGCTATCAAAACCAAAGCTGTCAGGGTTTGGCACATAAGTAAATGCACCAGTAGCTGTATTAGTAATGGTTGCCGTTCCAATTGTTCCATTAGTTACTATCGTAAAACGATAAGGGGTAGTGCCGCCGGATGCGAACAAGCTTCCGCTGTAACTGCTATTTTCACAAAGAAAAATATTTGTCTCATCTGCTACTGGACCGTTATAATCAATAGTTATACTGCTGTTGCCAATACAACCTTCAGAATCAATAACTTGATAGGAGAAACTTGCATCTCCCACAAAACCAGCAAATGGAGTAAACACATAGTTACCCGTAGAACTCACTGTTACAGTACCACCCACATCGGTACCGGTTGGTCCGAAGGTATATGGAGGGAAGCCACTTGAAACTAAACTTGCTAAATTTCCCGATGCCAAAACATTAGTACATAAACTAATGCCACTTGGGTTTGCAACCGGAGACAGAACGGTAATATCAACTACGCCTGTTGCAGTACATCCGCTTGCGTCCGTTACTAAATAGCCAAAACTACCCAATCCAGTAAATCCAGCAGACGGGATAAATGCATAAATACCACCGGAATCTATAATAACAGAGCCGCCTGATACCGGTCCATTTCCAGTAAAACTAAAGGGAAGATGAGCTCCTGATACTAAATCGGTTAAATTTCCCTGAGTAATTGCATTTACACAACTACTTAATCCGGTATTAGAAGCCGTAGGAGCTTGATTAAGCGTAACCTCTACTGTACCAGTATTACTGCAACCAGTTGCGTCAGTAACTTGGTAGACAAAGCTATCAAAACCAAAGCTGTTAGGGTTTGGCACATAAGTAAATGCACCAGTAGCCGTATTAGTAATGGTAGCCGTTCCGAGTGTTCCATTAGTTACTATCGCAAAACGATAAGGAGTGGTTCCTCCCGATACTAAATCCAACAAGCTGCCCGTATAAGTAGTATTTTCACAAACCAAAATATCTGCATTACTTACGACTGGTCCTAAATTAGCAGTTATAGTTACCACTCCCGTAGGGCTTGGACAAGCATTACTATCTACCGCATAATATTCAAATGTACAGGGTGCCGTATATCCAACCGGAGCCGTATATAAGAATGAACCATTAGTAGCAATCGAAACTTGGCCACAACTTGGAGCCCCTGTTTCAAAGAACAAATAGGGACTGGAACCACCCGTCACTAAACTGCTTAAATTACCCGTATACGTGCCATTTTGGCAGATCGAAATACCGGTATTAGCCGCCGCAACTGGCCCAATATTAGCTATTATGGTCACATGGCCGGTAGAGCTTGGGCATGCATTACTATCTAAAGCATAATATTCAAATGCACATGGCCCAGTATATCCTGCCGGAGCCGTATATAAGAATGAACCATTGGTAGCAATCGAAACTTGTCCACAACTTGGAGCACCTGTTTCAAAGAAGAAATAGGGACCGGAACCACCCGTCACTAAACTACTTAAATTACCATTTACCACATTACTGCATCCAGTGAATCCCACATTACTAGCAGTTATTTGGGGACAATTCGTCGGCTCAACAATAATGGTAATTTGAGGTAAATATGCCCCAGCAGTAGGCTGTCCCGGTTGCGTTTGCACACTTGCTTGCGGAATATATTGATATACTCCAGAAGCTGTTGCTTGCAGAGTTGCCGTAAGAGTAGTTGTACCAGTAGGTAATGAAGCTGGCGGCTGATAATCAATTTCATTATTACTTATTCCACATGAGTAAGCTAGCACAGAAGGTGGGCATCCGTCTGACAATACAGTAAGCCCGGCAGAAGATGGTAAATAACTGGAAAGAAGTGCTACTGAAACGGTACTACCCGTATTATTAGTAATACTTACATAAATAGTAAATTCACCGTCAGCAACGTTTAAATAGACTGTTTCAGGATAACAAATGGTAAAAACTACATCTTCTATCGTAACGGTTGAAATTCCCGTATAACCGGCTGGACAAGATGCGTAACCACTCGCTGTAGCCATTAATAAAATAATAGCTATAATATTTTTAAAAAATTGAGTCATAATTTCTCCCAATTAAAAGCTAATTGCTGATTTAAGCCACACGCCATATTGCGATAATGCACTCTTACGATGCGCAAACTCATATTGCCCTCCAATACCAATCATCATCGGATATTCACAACACAGACAGCAATCGTATGAAATCGCACCATATACGGTACTCGAAAGTGCACGTGGTGATGCGGCTGAATTTAAATTCAAATATGAGCACGGAATATTGGCACAGTTATTTTCTGTCACCACACGTTCATTAAGTGCATTATCGTTTTGTATAGTCACAAAGGTGGTATCACTTGCCGGAGCGCCAAGCAACGTTGGCACAGACTGGCAGATTTTTGCACAGGAAGCAGATATTTGGCAGGTAGTATGCGGATTATAAGCAATATCATAAATGCCTACCCCAAGATTTTCATCAGGCAACGAAATTTTTTCTTTTGAGCGATACCAGAAATCATATCCCGCTTCAATGTGGAAATTACAATAATTGAAACTTAATGCCGCCCATATTTCAAACATGCTACGCGGTGTTACATTTACTTTTTGAGTAAGATAATTGATTCCCGGTAAAGGATCAGCAGGATCTGAAGGTAGAGCTACCAGTACATAACGAGACCAATCACCATTATATAAATCTATTGAACGAGTCTCATGATGCTTTAAAAAATATGCATAGCGCGCATCAATCATTGCATCAATGCTGGCAGATTCACATTCATAGAATCTATAATCTCCGATGAGTCCTAATCCGGGCCCTACGTGTTTGCTTCCTACCAATGGTTCAAACAAATATTCGCCTTTAGTTCCACGACCGGTTGGAATAAAGAGTAATCCATACAATCCCAGCAAGTCTGTTTCATCTCGAATAAAATTGTAACCAGCTCGTATAAAAATATCATCCACCCCGGTTTTCTTTAATCTGCACGGCGAAAGTTTTCCATAGAGCCATGCAGGATTATTTAAGGCTGATATTACATTTGAAAATGGTGATGTAGCAAGTGGTATGCCACTGGTGGGAGAAATTGTTTCAACAATATTCAGATCATGGCGCACTTGTTGCACGGGTACAAAAATAGATGCCCACCAATTATCATAGCATGAGTCAAACGCTCCGAAATCAAAGAACAATTTGAATGCACCACCGATCACACTTCTTTTAGGATCAATACAAATCATTGATTCAAATGGAGTAGTGGCCGGTGCAATTATGCCAAGCCACAATGAACTTATATCACTGGTATTATTTTGGCCAACGGTAACACATTCTTGGCAACCGGGTAAGAAATAGCGGGCAAGTTTATGGCCATTGGTTGATTTAAAATAATAAGGCGCCGTTACTTCTAAGCTGATCCATGGCGGACATTCCCTATCACAGCAGGGCAGGTTCCATTGATAGTAAAAAAATAATCCATCTTCTAATACTAAGTTTTGCGCCATGGTTCGTGGCACAAAAGTGGTGTGAGAGCAAATGGTACATACATTTGAGCACAACTCGGGTGTACAAAGCTCTGCACAACTTGCTTGGACTCTATTAGTGCTCATACTAAACGCTAATAAAATTCCTAAGATAATTTTTTTCATCGTTACTCCTTTTTTAGATATAGTTATTCATATAACATAGTTTGAAACAAAAAAAAAAGAGCCTGAAATTTTTCAGGCTCTTTTGGTTAAAAAATTCTACTCATTAGCAACAAGGAACTGGAATAGTTACGGTACCAATATTACTTGCACATGGAGGATTAAATGAATCAAATGCTTGGAACATAAAGCTACCCACTCCATTAAATCCAGGATTTGGTCTAAAGGTTGCAACACCCGTAATTGGATTTAAGAAGACCACACCACCAACGGGAGTACCTACGATTGCAAAAGTATACGGAGGAACGCCACCACTGGTTAATGTATTCAAGTTAATGCTCACCGGCACATTATAACAAGCACACGTGGTAAAATTAGTTACTACCGGCGGAATACTCGTAGTAATGGTCACTGCACCTGTTGATGCACATGCACCGGTACTACTTTCTGTTACTTGATAGAAGAAAGTGCACGGACCAGTACCGCTGGCGGTATATACATATGTTCCTGATGGATCAATTGCTACCGAACCACAGCCAGGAGGAATAAATCCATTATATTGTGAGAAAATATAAGGAGGTACTCCACCAGATACTAATCCAGTGAGACTTCCGGTAAATACGGGCGAACAACTTCCTAAACCGGTACTTGCCGCAATTGGACTTTGATGAATATCAATTGTTACTGGGAAGTCAGCATAACAACCGTTACTTGCCGTCACACGAATAGTTACCATACCAATCACGGTAGAAGTTGGGAATGTAGTTACATCAGGACTAAACGTGAAATCAGCCGTAGTTGCCGACGTTTGAATTACTGTTGCCGTACCATTTACTTCAGATCCGGGCACAATGGAGAAGGTGAATGGCAAGAGAGCCGGTGAGCCGGCTGCCGTGACCGTACCACTAACTGGTGTTCCCTGACACGTATCTATTGGGCTGGTTCCGGTAATTGTCGGAGATTCTTGCGCGTTAATACTGATCGTTCCGGTATTGCTATGACAGCCATAAGCATCTACGGCACTATAATCAAAACTTGCAAATCCGATTGCAGCAGGCGTAAATGCAAACGGCCCGGTTGCCAGCAACATAAGTGTGCCATTGATCTCATCACCACCGGTAAAGCTGAATGGCGGTGTGCCGCTTGCCATATAGGTATTAAGATTTCCTATGAATGGATTATCAACACATCCGGTGAATGGCCCAGAACTTGTTGCAACAGGACTTGGCTGCACATTCACTGTAACAGTAGAACAATCGGTACAAGGAGTGGTATCCGTAACACAATAATCAAAGACGCACGGTCCAGTGAAGTTTAAAGCAGGTACAAAAATTACTTCACCATCGGAAGTAATCATAATTGAAGATGCACATCCAGGAACGGTGCCGGTAAAGGAATAGGTATAGCCGGGCGTACCACCAGTTACAAACGGCGCCAGCGATCCACTAAATGGTTGATTTTGGCAACCGGTAAAGCTTGCCGGATTTGCGGTAGGTCCTTCTATAATATTAATAAATACCGGTGTTGGTTTGCTAGTACACGGAGGGAAACTCGAATCCGTTACTTCATAATAAAAACTACCCTGCGTTGGTGCTGGGAAGGTGGGAATGAAAACAAAAGTACCGTTACTAGCATTTATTAGCGTTACTGTTCCATTAAATACTGGTCCCACTGGAGCTGCAAAAGTAAATGGCGCGACTCCACTTACTAGAGGAAGCAGGCTCGCTTCAACTCCATTATCACAACCAGTAAAGTTACCCGTCATTGCGATTGGAGCAGGATTAACTGCAACTGTCACCGTACCAATTGCGCTACATCCATTAGAATCAGTTACTTGATACTGGAAACTTCCGGAAGTCACGCCTGCATTCGGAGTAAACGTGTAATTACCGGTTGGACTTACCGTAGCAGAGCCATTAACCGGCACTCCTGCCAATTGAAAATTGACATATGGAGGTGTTCCACCCGTTACCAGAGGAACCAAGCTTCCACTTATGGCAGCTTGCGCACAACCGGTTGCAGTAGCACCTGTTGCTACCGGAGCAGGATTAATAATAATTAATTCTCCACCTGAGCCAGTGCATCCATATGCGCTCGCAACATCATAGGTGAAGCTACCGCCTGTTGCGCCCGGATTCGGAGTAAAGCTGAAGATACCATTACTGTTAACCACAGTAGTTCCACCGGATTGAGTAATCGGACCGCTAAAGCTAAATGGGCCTTCCCCCGAAACTTGTGAATTTAAATTTCCACCTATAACTGCATCGCTACAGCCTTTTACGGTGCCTGTAACGGTAGTAGGTTTAGGGTGAACATCTATCAAAACTGTCTCTGTTGCACTTGGACATGGGAACGAATCACTAACATAGAAGGTAAAGCCGGCATCACCTGATGGAATGGTGGTTGTGAAAGTATATTCACCAGTCGCTGAATCAAAGCTATCCATGACTCCGCCAAAGGTAGAAACAAGCACAAAGGTATTTGGCGGCGCTGCAGTAATAATATTATCATTTAAGTTACCTGTTACCGTACCACCTGGACATACGTTAAATTCAGATCCTGTTGCAATAGGACCTGGTTGCACGTTAACGCAGACGGTACCTGGGCCTGTTGCAGGGCAACCACCTTGCGATACAGTATAAGTGAAACAACATAACCCCGTATATCCATAATTAGGAGAGAATGTATAACTTCCATCTGATTGTATAAACACTCCTCCGCATGTAGGAGTTGTACCTTGTGCAAAAGCTAATGTCCCAGTCCCGCCGGTTACTAAGGGAACTAAAGATCCGGTGAGCGTAGTATTAGTGCATCCATTAATTGCTGTTGATCCGGCAAATGGTACCGGATCGACGTCAATAGTTTCTATACCATTCACAATATTGGTACAACCATTAGAATCTGTAACGCTAAATGTGAAACTATCAACCCCGGTAAAACCAGCATTTGGTGTATAAGTAAAATCACCGCTTGTTGCAAAATCCCCTGCAGGCGTTAAAGTTCCGTGAGTAGTGGTGGTAACTATGGCAAAAGTATAGGGAGACGTGCCACCGGTTGCAGCAACTGTCCCGGTAACGGATGCGTTTACACATGTAGCAATAGTTGCATCCGTTGCAACCGGACTTGGGTTGAGTGTCAACGTTACTACACCAGTCCCCACGCAATTGGGAGGAGTATTATCGGTAGCTGCATAGACAAAGCTGCATGAAGTTTGTGTTCCGGTTGGTGCAACAAAGGTATAATTTCCATTAGGAGCCACTGTTACCGTTCCACATGTAATATTACCTGTCTGACTAAAGGTATATGAACCTGAGCCACCCGTAACATAGGGCACCAATGATCCCGTAACGCTACTACCTATGCAACCGGTAGTCGAAGGATTTGATGCAATGGGATTTTGAGCATAAGTAATCTCATATAAGGCGGACGTTACCGACGGGCAGAAAATAATGGGATTATAAACTGAAACCACATTATATTCAAAAGAAGCAGTACCAAAAAAAGTCGAGTTAGGACTGAATTCAAAAATTCCGCCTGTAACATCTAATAAGGTTACTGTTCCCCCGACTGCGCCCCCAACGGTATAGTTAATAGGTTGAGGACCGCACAGACCAGTATAACCGGTACAAGCAGCACATCCGGCACAGGGAACACAGGAGGTGCAAGCCGGACAACCAGTATACCCTGAACAAGCATTACAAGGACATTGGCACGCGCCGCTTCCTGTTCCCGTCGCGCCGCTACATTGAATACATGACGTTGCGGCTGAACTCGAAGTAAAGCCAGAACAACCAGTGCAGGGAATACAAATAGGACATTGATATCCAAGCTGTGAAGTACAAATAGGGGGCGGCAAGGTCCCGGTAAAAACAGAGCCCTGGCATACGGGGCCAGATACTACATCAGTTAACTCAGCGTGAGGGACTACGACAAATGTAATCCCTTGAGGAACCACACAATTAGTCGCTGTCAAATCAGACCCATAAATAGTACAGGGGTTGAAAGTAAAAACACCACATTCAGTGAGAGTCACCGTAACATACATATCATAGCCGCTGCTAACAGTGGGAAATGGATTGGATAAAGACCAAATTCCTCTACCTAGAGCACATCCATAGGGATTAGCGCTATCTATCTGACCGGAAGAACAAGGAGTCGAAGTAAAGGGGATAATGGGCGCACCATTCGGATCAAAATAACCACCACAATTGGCACTATATCCCGGATTGCCAAACGTAGGACACGGCTGTGTGCCCCACGGAGCGTATCCTGATGGAGCAGGCGGGATAACAACCGGACAGGAAAATCCGGGACCAGTAGGGACAAAGCCCTGGAAATAGAATGGATAGGCGCCCGAAGGAGCTGGCGCCTTTAGTTGAATATTATATAAAATAGTTGTTTGAGATCCTTGGCACGCGAGACTATCGTCCCATGTAGTAGTAATGGTAAAATTTGATGAATCACCCGAACCGGTGAAGGTATAGGTTACTGCGTCCAACACCTGTGTTGAAAAACTCAGTATCCATACAATACTATAGCCCACTAACCGGCTATAGGCGCAGGGACTATTCACTTTTTTTGCTTTCATATATTAGTTTCCTTTTTTTATTATTATTAAATCTTCTTAAATTTTTATTTTAAAATTTAGTGATTTGCAAGCCAATGAAATTTAACATGGGCTAGATTCGTGGTGTGATTATTTACATCAGTTGCTATATAGGAAAATTCTGCTTTATCGGCTAAATCAAATCGGGGCTTAAAGGTATATGAACCATCCGGCTGGCAAACTATCTTACCATTTGATGCAGAAACAATTTTATAGCTGAACGGTGCGATACCTTCAGGCATTAATTCATTTAAATTACCTGAAATAATTTGGCCCACTTCTACCTCTTTGGCAACCGAATATGCTACCGGATATTTATGAAGTATTACCTGAGCATGTTTCAAGCCAGTTTCTTTTCCTGATTCATCTAGTAGACCATAGATAAATTCGATTTTCTCATTATACCCTTCTGAAGGCGCGAATGAAAACAACCCATCTTCATGTAAATTAATAGCAACGCCTTTAGGCGCATGTACTAATTTAAATTTTGAAGCTGTGCAGCATTGAATTACCTTTTTCAAATCGCCCGTTTGCATATCCTGATACAAATGCACGGGAGTAGTCTCAAAATCCGACATTAATTTAATTAGTAACTCAATTTTAACTATCTGAGTGAGTTCCGCAGGTACGTTTGGATTATGAATTCTTACGGTAAAGAAGGTTAGACCGGCAAATCCTTCCTGGGGTCTAAATTCAAAACTGCCATTTGGATGTACTATTGCTCTGCCATCAGCGCTTTGCTGTTCCAATTCAAATATATATGGTGCACTTCCTTTGGTAGCCAATATGTTCAGATTATTATTAATGTCACTATTTTGAAATCCAATAAATAAGGTCTGTTCTATTTTTAAAGGTTTATATAAGCAAAGGGTTACCTGGCAGGGTTTACTTGAGTAACCTCTTCCATCGGTAATCATATATTCAAATGATATATTTTCTGGGCACCCTTGCAATGGACGACAAATAAACGAACCATTCGATTGCATTATTACCGAACACTGTTCTTGGAATTGATTCGCATAAAATGTATACGGTGCACAACCGTCGCTTGCACACTGGTTTACACATCCTGCATTATCCGCATCGAAGAATCCGTTCATAGTATATTTGTATGCTCGTGGCACTGGATGCACCTGAATATTTACCTGCCCGGGCTCACTGCTCACATTATATTTATCAGTGGCAGTAAATTGGAAATTGGTTATTCCCGTAAACTCAGGCTCTGGTTGAAAACTAAACGTTCCTTCTGGTTGAAGAATACATTGAGGATACCCTCCCATCAAATTAAATACATACGGTTTTTGTCCGCCAGTGATAAACGCTTCTAAGTTTCCATTAAGTTTATTATCTTGTGGCATTTCAAGAGATACTGAATTGGCCAAGGGTATCTCTCTAACAATTACTGAAATCGAACCTTTTGAGCTACAGCCAGTGATATTATCCTTCACTTCAAAATCAAATGATGCATCACCCGCAGGAATTGTTACCTCACACGAGTAAGCACCCGCATCCATTAATGAGACATGACAATTTTTTTCATTAAGTAGTTTAAAGCTATATTCTCCTGAAGCACCGCGAGCCGCCAGTGAACCTTTGATATTTCGCGCACCGTGACATTCGATCGTTTGATTTACTGCAAGAGGATGTTGATCAACAAGAATTCTTACAACCCCTGAATTTAGTATGATATTACCTGCATCATATCGTTCACAAATACGCAGACAATGATATCCACTTGCAAGTGGAGGCAACGTACATTCCCAATGGTTAGCTCCTCGTGCATGGAAGGCATCCACCATTTTGTCATCAACATATATTTGTAGCCTGCCGGTTTTTTGGCAGGTACCTTTTACTTTTATGGCCGAACCATTAATTATTACTTGTTCATTATACGGCATCTCAATCATCGGGCAGTCTAAATCTTGATCACACAGATAACGCGCTATGGCGCCACAAGAAGAAATATTACTCTTGCAACTTCCTGCTGCTACAATATCACCGGGTAATGCAAATGCCATACCAAAGATTTCATCACTACTTTGTGATGTAGATCGAGACAATACCATTCCCTGAGGAGCGCCACCACCATTAAAAGTATAATCACATGCTCCATCATTTTCATACCGTGCAAGCGCAAAATATTTTTCATTATTAATTTGTGCAAAACCACCTGCAACTATTTTGCCGTCCGGCTGCATAAGAAGTGCATTAATTGCTGATTTAGTACGGGCATCACCAAAATGAGTCACAATTGTGCCACGGATTGCAGCGCTATCATCACCCTTAAAATTCTGATCTAACATGCCTTGTGCAGTGTAGCGTACAAGAGCAAATTGTGTACTGTTTGCACACAGTGCATTTGTGTATCCAGCTGCAATAATCTTGCCATCATCCTGCATACAAACCGCGCGCGCTTGGCCCTCCGTTTCCCCGCCCATAAAATTCGTAACCACTATCCCATGCATACGGGTATTTCCCCCAAAGAATGACTGATCTAAAGAGCCATCTTTGTGGTATCGCGCAAGTGCAAAGGTTTTAATACCACTGGCATACGATGAGCCAGCGACTACAATCTTATCATGTGAATCTATGGTTACTGCAAATGCCTCATCATGTGGGCTTGAGTCAAATTGCGTGCATACCATACCACGACCCGCATTAAAATTAATATCCAAGGCTCCAGAGGGTTTATATTGCGCCACGGCAAAACGAACCTGCTTATTTTCTTGTGCGCTACCAACTGCAACAATATTGAGATCTTTAGTTTCAGCTAACGCACTGATATGACTGGGTTGATCAGGCGATCCAAATGTAGTAATTACCGTCCCTTTAAAAATACCACGACCACCAAAAAATGATTTATCAAGTGATCCATCTGCATTATAACGAGCAAGGCAGGCGTGGCAAACATTATTAATCCCATTAGTAAAACCACCGGCAACAATTCTACCCTGAGAATCAATCATAATTGCTTGCGCACTACTTGCAGTTTCAGCGTTACTAAAATTAGTTTGAACTTTACCATTATTACCAAAGGATTCATCAAGCATACCGTTTTGTAATACTCGTGCTACCGTGAATGTTTTTTTGCCGTGAGTTTCTACATAGCCTGCTATGAGCATTTTGTCACCCTGCATAACTACCGCCTTGCATACAGGTAGCTGTTCGTTCATCTGCTGTCCCATTGCATATGAACGGTCAAGTGTTCCATCAACCATATATGCATATGCATTCGATATGCAAAAAATAAGTAGGCTTAATTTTTTTAGGTCTATCATATCTTTCCTTTATTGAAACTATTTAAAGCCACAGTAATTCATTGAGGAGTTAGGCAATAATTTGAGCCACGGGACATTTACTAATTTTAACTTCAACCTGTCCTTGCGCAGTATTTCCAGCTACATCTTGTACGGTGTATACAAAATCATCTATTCCTTCAAATTGAGCAACCGAAGTATAAGTAAGAGAATTGTCCGGATTTATTATCACTTTGCCATGTTTTGGTTTTGAAACTGCTTTAATAGATAAAGCTGACTGGCCAAAATCATTGTCAAGCACCGGAATAAGTATAGGTTGATTAGCATATCCCTGTGCATAATCATTGCTCGCAAGGGGGGCTTCATCGATTGCTTCAATTGCCATCATACTAATATATGAAGGTGGATTAGTCGCTAATAAAGTGGTGAAAGATTTCATACCGGGATTTTGAGCAACAAAAGTAAACCGCATATAATATGTACCCGCTGGAATTGCTTGTTCAATGCGCCAGCAACCTCTGCCATCTTTATTTATCATTGATTCGGCATGTTCATCAAATTCACCTAAAGTAGGAATGGTATAATGAAGTAAGCGCAGGCCTTGGGCAATCATTTGCTCATGAGAAGGCAATAAATCTGCCCAGAATGGAATGTAGACCATGGAACTAACATTCATCGCATATTCAACCATGAAGGGAACTCCCACAAAAACATTTTTGGGCGCGTTGATCACACAAGTAACTTTGTCATAGGGAGCAAGTGGAGTAAAAACTTTGCAAAGGTTATTACATTCTCTTTTAGATTTCTGGTTCAATATATCGAGCGCACTTTTAAATTCCAGAATATTGTTTTCCTTATTAAGCCTCGAGACAGTATCTGAACAAGTATCGGGAAAATAAGCGATAAGTAATATTATAATTACTTTTTTCATAGGGATCCTTTCTTCTATCAAACATATAATCTTTACTTTTTTACTATGTACGACTAAAAAGAATCAAGAAATCAGCAGTTCTTTACATTTACAATCGATTGGGATTAGGTTTTAATCAAATAAAGGAGATAAAATGCTACTTACCTATTTAAAAACCGGTATTGAAATTGGATCTTTAGCAACCGTTTTTTACTATTTATCATTATGGTTAAAAAAAGATAAAGAAAAAAATCTCGTCTGGTATTTTTACGCTTACTATTTTATATTCGTTGGTTCTTGGTATTTGAATTTGAATGTGATTAGCTCTTTCATGCTTTATACTTGCCCACTCATGTGCACGCTTTTGGTTATTATTCACCAAGATATATTACAAAGAAATTTTATTAGCATAAAAAAAGAAGCCACTCCTCACAAAAACTTACAATCTATAGAAGAATTACTTCGCGGCGCTCTGGCCACCCTTAATAAAAACAAAAGTTTTAGCTGTATTTTAGAACATCAGTATGATCTTAAACCATTTTTAAAAACTGATTTTTGTTTAAAGGCTGATTTAACACAAGAAAGCCTTTCCTATTTAATTGCGAGCCCCAGTTTTGATGAACACCAATTTGTCTGGTGCAGCACTCAAGGTTACATCTATGGAGTT